>WNFX01000617.1_pt1 | contig 35250 bp, 30 predicted proteins | sample 5400111 | NCBI WGS metagenome assembly WNFX01 (sample SAMN13153363, study PRJNA577476) | soil metagenome | isolation source: 40 cm soil or saprolite under grassland replicate 1 | place: USA:California | collected 2016-06-15 | reverse complement strand
GTGAAGGGAAATAACGATGCGACGCATCGCGTTCGTCTTCATCTCGGCACTCGCCGGCCTCATGGTCGCGGCCACGCCCGCACTAGCCTCCGCCGGGGGCGGGGGCAGCCCGCACTTCCAGTTCGCGGACAACAGCGTGAGCGGCACCGGAACGCTGACCTCCTCGTTCAAGGAGGTGGGCCTGGGGACCGGCGTCAGCAGCGTGGTGATCACCCTCAACGCCGACGCGACGGCGCTGTACCAGTGCTTCAACAACGGCGGCAACCACCCCAAGGCAGGGAACAAGGAAACCGTGCAGACCCACCTGCAGGCGTCGGGCACCTTCCCGGTGAGCAACGGGAACACCACCGGCAGCCTGTCCGTGGGCCCGCCGGGTCCGGGGGGCTTCAGCTGCCCGTCGGGCCAGACCCTGTTCTTGCAGTCGGTGACCTACTCCACCACGATCGTGTCGGATGCGTTCGGTCACAGCATCGACGCCTCGCCGGACCCGATCTCCAGCGGCACGCTGCACGTCCCCGCATGATCAGTTACACCAGGTAACCGTCCATCCATCGCGCGCAGGGGCACGAGGAAGGTGCCCCTGCGCGTCGCTCTGCCCGCGCACGCCATCCGGCGGGGCCAGCCTGTGGTGCGATCCGGCTCGCTGGTTCCTTGAGGCAGCCCGGCTGCTGCGGCCGGGCGGGCGCCTGGTCTTCCACACTATGAGCGTCCTGGTCACGCTGTGCCTGCCAGAGTCCGGGGCCGCAGGACATCGCCTGGTCCGCCCGCAGCGCGAGGTGTCGCGCATCCAGTCCGGCCGCGGGGTGGAATTCCACCTCAGGCCCGCCACGCAGGACGCAGCGTCCCGCGTACTGCGGCTCCTGGGCCAGCAGCCGATACCGGGCAGCGGGATCTTCATCGAGAAATCTGCGCCTCGCGAGCACCTCCATGGCCTGCTGCCCATGCTGAGCGGAAGTGGCGACCGGGTGCCTGCTCTACGGTCGCGGCTGCTGAAGACGTGCGGTGCTACCGTGAGGTCGGCATGACGTGCTGAGATGGTCTGGTGACGGTGCCTGATGAGCTACCCGGCGAGCCGGATCGTGCGGTGTCCCGTCCCGCCCGGCAATCGCCAATGACGGTTGTGGTGGCCGCGGAATGCCCGGAGGCCTGCTCGGATACCGGCCGGCGAACACCGTACCAGGAGGTCGCGCTGGTTCGCGCAGAGCGCTCCGGGCGGTGGGGCATGGCCGGCGTCGCGGGAACGCGGGAGCGCTGCGCCAGCACCGGCCAGCCGCCAGCGGGCCGGGCGCCATGACGCTGGGCAGGCTGGCCGGGCCTGACGCGGCACAACCAAGCTTCGGCGTGCGGTCCATGTTCGAGCCGCTGCGCCGCGTCCTGCTGCGCCGGCCGGCCATTGCCGGCGAATTCTCCGCCGCGGGCTGGCGGGCGCCCGACGCCGGCCTGCTGGCGCGCCAGCACGAGGCGTTCGGCCAGCTACTCACCGATCTGGGCTGTGTGGTCGAAGTCGCGCCGGCCATCGACGGCATGGTCGACGCCACCTATGTCCGGGACCCCGGGCTGGTGACCGGGACCGGCGCGGTGCTCTTCCAGATGGCCAAGCCTGCCCGCACCGCCGAGCCGGCGCATCTCGGCGCCGCACTGCAGGCTGCGTGTGTTCCGGTGACCGCGCGGCTGTCCGGCGCCGCCCGGGCCGACGGTGGCGACTTTATCTGGCTGGATGAGCGTACAGTGCTCGCCGGGCGCAGCTACCGCACCAACGCTGAAGGCCTGCGCCAGATGGCTGCGATCCTCGCCGTCGAGGGCGCCGGACTGGAGCCGGTCGACCTCCCGCACGACCACGGGCCAGGACACGTCCTGCACCTGATGTCGCTGATCTCACCGGCAGCCGGCGACCTGGCCGTGGTTTACCCGCCGCTGGCACCGGTAGCACTGATGCAGACCCTCGCCGAGCGCGGCATCCGGGTCGTGCCGGTCGCCGCCGAGGAGTACCAGACCATGGGATGCAACGTCCTGGCGGTTGAACCCCGGCGCGTGGTCATGGTCAACGGCAACCCGCAGACCCGCGCGGCACTCGAAGCCGCAGGCTGCGAGGTACACGGGTACGACGGCTCGGAGATCTCCATCAAGGGCGACGGCGGGCCCACCTGCCTCACGGCGCCCATCTGGCGCAACGCCGGAACACAGTGATGCGAACCAGGCCCCCCGTCTCTCGTCAAGCGAAAGCGGAGCCCAAGATCGTCAGGGTGAAGCGCGGTGCCGGTTGCCGCAGGTTGCCGGCGATCAGCTCGGCGTCGGCAAGCCGGCGGACCGGCGGACCGGCAAGCCGGCGAACCGGCCCAGGTCAGTGTCCCGGGCGGCCTGCGGCGTGAGAGCCCAGCGCGGTGGCCGGGCGCGGCGGCCTGCTGGACGTATCGGAGGTTGTTTAGCGCGGTGATCCTTGGCTGCGGACTGGCCGACTTGAGCGGCCTGACCGCGGCGTTCACGGGCGCGCCGGCCGGGCCGTGAACGCTACGCGGGCTCGCGGGGTGGTCCGGTCGAGCCGCGTTTACGTAGTTGCGGCCGCTGGACGATACGGCGGCGCTGGGGTTTCCGCTCGATTGCGGCGAGGGTCAGCCGGACGGCCGCGCGGACGATGCGCTCGATGTTCCAGTCCACCGTGGTGAGCGCTGGAGTCAGGAGCGCGGACATCGGGTGATCGTCGTAGCCGCAGACCGATACGTCGTCGGGGATGCGCAGGCCGAGTTCGCGGGCGGCCGCGTAGGCGCCGTAGGCGATGGAGTCGGCGAAACAGAACAGTGCCGGTGGCCGGTCGGTTTTCGAGAGCACCTCACGGGCCACCTCAGTTGCTGCGGTCAGCGCGGGCGGCGAGCTGATGATGCTCACCTCGAGGCCGAGTCGCTCAGCTTCTGCGGTGACGTAGATGTCGGCCGGGCGATCCGGTGTGCTTGGCTGGGTCGGGGTCAGCACGCCGATCCGGCGGTGGCCGAGACTGTGCAGGTGCTCCAGGGCGAGGGTGACCCCGGCGCGGTTGTCGAACAGCACCTCGCCCGCGGCCTTCCCGCCATGCAGCGCGTCGCCGATCGACACCACGGGCAGGCTGTCAGCCAGCTGTGACCATCCCTCATCCGACGGATTGAGCGGCTGGACGATGAGACCGTCTACCCGATGGTCCCGGAGCTGGCAGGCAAGAAGTAGCTCCCGTTCTGGGTCACCAGCGGAGTCCACGAGGAGGGCGTAGTGGTCGCGGGCCAGCAGCGCCCTGCCTATCCCGACAGCGAGCAGTTGCTGCCAGAGATCTTCCAGCGAACCGCAGAGCAGCCCGACTGTGCCGGTCCGGCCGCTGGCCAGGGCGCGTGCGATGCGGTCGACCTTGTAGCCAAGCTCGGCGGCGGCGCGGCGCACTCGTTCCTGTGTCTCTTCCGAGGTCTGGATGCCGCGCAAGGCGTACGAGACAGCTGCGGGTGACAGCCCGGTCGCTGTTGCCACCTCGCGGATCGTCGCGCGCTTGCCGTGCTGCGGCACTGTTCCAGCCTACGATCTGCCGGCCTGCTGCCAGCCTGGTTGCAGCGGCGGCCGTGCCAGCCAGCCATGCCGTGACAGAAGCCTAACGGCAGTACGGTCGGTTGCGGCCCGGCGCGCGGCCGGGCCTTGACGCCGCCGGACTGAAGCGGTTCACTGAAACGGATAAGTGAACCGCTTAAGTGAACTGATCGGGTTCTCAGGCCGCCCGTCCGCCGCTCGGTGGCCCGCATCCCGGCGCGCGGCCGGTGACCAGCGGAGGTGCACGGTGAACGTCGACATCCACCAGCATTTCTGGCCGGATGCGCTGGTCGAGGAGCTGCGGCGGCGATCGCGGCCGCCGCGGCTGGACGGCTGGACGCTGCTGACCGCTGGCGAACCGCCGTTTGAGGTGAATCCGGCGGACCACGACGCTGGCCGTCGGGCACGGCAAGCGGCCTGCGACGGCACCGGCCTCGCGGTCGTCGGCCTGTCAAGCCCGCTCGGCATCGAGTATCTGATGCCTGGGGACGCGGAACCGCTCCTTGACGCCTACCACTGCGGGGTCGCCGCCCTGGGCACCCCCTTCGCCGGCTGGGCCGCGGCCGGCCTGACCGCCATTGATGCTCCCGGTCTTGCCAAGCAGCTTGACCGCGGGTTCGTCGGGCTCCAGCTGCCAGCAACGGCGGTCGCGGACGAGGCCGACTACCGCTGGTGCAGCCCGCTGCTGGACATGCTCGCAGAGCGGGACCTGCCGCTCTTCATTCACCCTGGCCCAGCGGCCGAAGTACGGGCGGGCGGTCCAGCTTGGTGGGCGGCGGTGGTCCCCTACGTTCAGCAACTGCACGCGGCGTGGTTCGCGTTCCGTGCCTACGGCCGCCCGGCATACCCGGGGTTGCGGGTCTGCTTCGCCGCGCTCGCAGGTCTGGGGCCGCTGCACGGCGAGCGGCTGGCCGCCCGCGGCGGAGCCGACCCGCTGGCACGGGGCGCGGTCGATCCGCGCGCTTACGTCGAAACGTCCAGTTATGGCAGCCGTGGCATAGATTCCATACTCCGCGTGCTCGGCGTCGACATGGTGGTATACGGCTCGGACCGGCCGTACGCGCAGCCCCGCCCCGATCGTGGCCTCGGCGAGGCAGCGCGCCATGCGATCGGCGTCGCAAACCCGGCCCGGCTGCTCCACGGATGACCAGCTTCCCCCGGAACTACCTGGTTCTGACCGCCCGGCAGCAGGAAGGAGCGACCGCGGTGACCATGACCTCGCTACCCGCCCGGTACCTCGACCAGACCGAGCTGGCTGAACTCGTCGAGCAGCTGGCCGCCCGCCCGGAACTGTGGACCGACCAGATTGCCTGCTCCTCCGCCATGCACCGCCACTGCGCCTCGATCCACCGCGACGAATACGTCGACGTCTGGCTCATATGCTGGTCCCCAGGGAACGACACGGGCTGGCACGACCACGACATCTCCTCCGGAGCGGTTCGTGTAGTGCACGGCGCGCTGAGAGAGTCAACCCCCCGGATCGGAGGCGCGCACGCTCAAACGGTCGTCACCGAAGGCCGCTCCTTCAGCTTCGGGCCCGACCATATCCACCGGCTGACCGGTCACGCCGAGCAGAGCATCTCCCTGCACGCCTACTCACCCCCGCTCTGGCGGCTCGGCCAGTACAGCATCGATCACAGCGGCACAATGCGCCGCCTATCTGTCTGCTACGCCGACGAACTCCGCCCCCTCGACCCCCCGCCCATCGTCCAAGTCGGGTAGCCGGGCCGACCAGCTGAGATGTACCAGGCGGATAGCACTGCCGACCTGAACTGATGGTTCTCCTGGGTGCCGATCAGTTGGTTATGTGTGGGTTGAGTCGCGGAAAATAGGCTGGCTGACTGCCTCACCGCGGTTATGGGGGGGCTCGGCTTGGTGGGGGGCGGTCCTGCTAAGGGTCCATGCCACGATCCCGGCGACGGCCAGGACAACTACCCGGATACCGCGGCCGGCGCATTGACCGCCATCATCACGGGATCGCTGGCCGGCAAGCCGGTGCATCACTCCGGAGTCGGTAACAGGCCGGCGGCCTGGATCGTGACGAACTGCCTGAGCGCCACGGCTGCCCGCGCCTGCTGACCGGCGCTGGCGGGCCCGCATGCGTCAGTTCGCAGCACCTCATGCAGACGTCGCGGGGTTGCTGCCGGCCCGGTCAAGGACTCCGAAGATCGCGACGACCCGGCCGGCCGGCTGCCGTCAGCACTACATCAGAAACTCGCCGTACTGCGCCCGGTGGCCGGCGACCGGTCCGGCCAGCTCGAACTAAGCGCGTTCGCCCCGGTTCAGCCTCACCGCGCGGCGCCCCAGCACCGGGGAACACCCACACCCGGCGTGGCCGGAGCCGGATCGATGCGGGGCGGCTTGGGAGACGCCAGACGCCTGACATATACATCGGCAGCGTCATCCAAATCCGCCTGGATCTTCAAGCACGACGCGAGCGGTCCGGCCCTTCCTACCTGATCGCCTCGGACCACGACCTGCCCACGCTCGCCGCGATCATCGCCGGCCTGTCACGCCAGCGCCCGGAGCCGTGGCCGTCCGCCGCCGCCGCCGTCGCCGCGCCCGGCCGGCCACCCCGCGACGATGAGGCCGGCTCGCACAAGCTCGCCAGCCAGCCGTCATGATCCGGCCATGGCCACGACGACCCGTTATGCACGCCATCGATGACCGGTCATATGGACGGGAACCGCGTCCATATCGAGCCCTCTGGCGCCGTGGCCTCCGCAGAGTTGATCACAGACGGTCACCCGGTCGGTGGCGGAGCGGTAAGAGGCGACAGTGCGCCGTGCTGCCGGATAGTGCGTTCTGGCTACGGCGCGTTTCGCCGAGCCGGGCGCCGGATTGCCGGCGTCGGGTGGACTGGCCAGCTTAGAGTGTTGTGCGTGACCGAGCCCGGGCCGTTCCAGATCGCGATTCCCGGCGACGTCCTGGATGATCTGGCCCGGCGCCTCGCCGCTGCCCGGTGGCCGCCGCGGCAGAGCGTGCCCGATGGCGAGCCCGGCGACCCGGCCGGCGAGGACGAGGAGGTGATCGAGCGCATCGCCGGGCTGGTGGCCTACTGGCGCGACGGCTACGACTGGCGTGCGCAGGAGCGCCGGATGAACGCGGTGCCGCAGTTCCGGGCCGAGGTGGACGGGGTTGGCCTGCACTTCCTGCATGTTCGGGGCGCCGGCCCCGGCCCGATGCCGCTGCTGCTGTGCAACGGCTGGCCCAGCTCGATGGTGGAGTACCTCGGGGTCCTGTCCCTGCTGACCGATCCGGCCGCGCACGGTGATGACCCCGCGGACAGCTTCACCGTGGTCGCGCCCGCGCTGCCCGGCTACGGGTTCTCCGACCGGTGCCTGGACCGGCGGCCGACCCGGCGGTGGATCGCCGGCCTGTTCCACCGCCTCATGGCCGGGCAGCTGGGATACGAGCGCTACGTCGCGCACGGCGACGACATTGGCGGCAAGGTGATCAGCTGGCTCGGGGTGCGCAACCCGCCGGGGCTGCTCGCCGTGCAGACCGCCAGCCCCATGTCGCCGTACCTCGCTCCGGCCGGCACGCTCACCGCGGCGGAGCAGTCCTTCGCAGCCGCCTCGAAGCGGTGGGACCGTGATGCCGGCGCGTATGAGCACGTGCAGGCGACCCGGCCGCGGACGCTCTCCCTCGCGCTCAACGACTCGCCGGCCGGGCTGGCCGGGTGGATCCTGGAGAAGTGGCTGACGTGGAGCGACCCGGCCACCCGCGACCGGCTCAGCCCGGACGAGCTGCTCACCAACGTGATGATCTACTGGCTGACCGAGACCATCGGCAGTTCCATCCGGTTCTACGTGCCGGCGACCGAACCCCCGCTGGGCCCGGGCCAGGCGGTCACGGCGCCGGCGTCGGTGCTCATCCCGCATGAGCCGCACCTGCCGGTGCCGCCCGAGAGCTGGCTGCGCCGCGCCTACCCGGCCATGGAACGCTTCGTCGTGCTGGATCGCGGTGGCCACTTCCTTGCCGCCGAGGACCCGCACCGGTTCGCCGCCGAGATCCGCGAGACCTTCCGCCCGTACCGCAGACGGCAGTGACATCGTCACGATCCGGCCGCGAGGCCGCCAGGTGCAGGCAGTCCTGGCCACCGCGCTGCCCGACCCTGGCACTACAGGAGAACCTCGCGCGCCCAAGGGGAGACCCCAAGGCGCCGCCCGTTGCCGCCAAAGCGTTCTCACCGCCGGCTACCTGACACCAATGACGTGCGCGGAGACCTGCCGGCGACCGGAACCTTGACACTGTCCGGCATCGTGATGCATGCAGGCCACGACGGAGGACGGTGCCCCTCCGCCGGCATGCCCGTTAGCCCCAGCCTGGAACCAGCCGAGATCCGGCTGGACCTGGCAGAGGTCCCGGGCGAGCTCACACAGTCCTGGTCCAGTCCCTCCTCGCCGATGGCGACAGCCGAGCTCCACACCGATCGCCGATTATTTGTTCTGTATCTCAGGCCGATATCGCCGATTCAGAACGCGCAGAGTATCCGTTCTGGTGTATTGGCATGGCTGACCCGGGTCAGCCCAACTTGCGTCGCTCACGGAGGTACGGGATGCGGCTGGATAGAAGGACTAGCTAGCGGCCTCGCTGACTGGCAGCGGATTTAAGCTGTTTTACAGCCTTGAGTGCCGCGGCGGTGAAGCTTTTGGCGGTGAAATGGTGGCGCTGCCAGTCGCCCTGCAGGCCGCCAAAATCGGTGACTCCTTCTTCGATGAGGATGACGAGATACTTGTCCAAGGCGAGGGCGGCGCCTTTCTCTTCCAGAAGCCACGGGCTCGTGGTGAAAGTTCCGTCTTCTTTCCGTTCGTTGCGAGTCATTAGGCTGACGAAGAACTCGGATCCACTTATACGCTCAAGGATTATGTGACCGATGGACCCGTTCACGTTGTCTCCTGTGATCACCTCAAATCCGGCATCCGATAGCAATGCTTTCAGGCCGTCGATGTACTGGATGTCGGCGAATCTGCACGATAGAAATACCGTGTTGGTATGCACGTTCGGCGCGGGATTGCCGGCAGAGAGCCGGTCAAGGAGTTCCTCTACCTTTGTGGTAAGGTCAGCGATAGCCGTCTCAACCGGCGCCGGCGTGGCGGCAGTAAGGTTGTCCGCCTGCTCTCGGAGTCCACGAAGCTGTCCTGACGTCGATGTGCTCATCGGAATTCCTTGCGGGCAAGCGTGACGCACCATATTCCGTAATGGCCTGGGTTGTCCCGCATACTGGATCCCTGGGAGTGAAGGCGCAATGGATGCCCTACAGCGGTGAATCGGGCCTGCAGTAGATGCGTAAGGCCCCGGTTGGCACGCATGGCTGAACTCAGTCGACCGAGCGCAGGTCAGCGAGGTGAACGCTGTCCGACCCTGGGGTTGAAAGTGTCCGTACCTGGATCATTCTCTCGGCTAGATCGGCCTTCTGCGCCGACCTCAGCCCAATCTTGGTGATCTTGTCTTCCGTCTTGGTGCGGCGCTGCAAGGCCCTGGCCTCGCCCTTCGCCGTGATCACCTCCTTCTTCTCTCTGAGGATCGCGGCCTTGTGCCTGTAGATCGATTCGAAGATTCTGGGTAGCGTTGCGACGGTCGCAATGAGTATCAGGAGAGCGCCGCCGATGACGATTGCCGTTGTCTTGGGAACGCCTGCGAGGCCGGCCAGCAAGCTCCCGGCGCCGGTGACGGGTACTCCGACGCTGGCGATTCTGCTCCAAGCCGGAAGTGGGGAGCGGGACATCGCCGGCTACCCATTACCGGTCTGAGTGGCTGTTTTGGCCAAAGTTGCTGACGCGCCGCCTGGGGTGGAGTACAGTGCAACGGATCGGCATGGGGCGCCGGGCCCGCTGGGGTTGCGTCTCAGCTGCGTACGGCGTGTAATACAGATGCCGAGAGACATCGCTGACCCTCCTAGGGTTTGTGGTGATGGAGGGCCGTCTCCGCCTCCTGGCGCCGTTGGTGCGGCGGAGCCTGGGGCTAACAAGCTCCGTGGCGGGCGTTCAGGCTGAGGTGGCGGCTTTCCTGGTTCTCATGTCCGGGTAGCCACGTCGGCCAGCGGATTAGCTGGCCGCGTGGCTACCTTGGTTCCCTGTGGGTCTCTCACGGCTACCCATCTTTGATCACCTTGGTATCTGATGACAATTTCAGGCGCGCTGCCGCGATCTTGTTAATTTCCGCGGCGAAGTCCTTGCTCGGGATTGCCAATTCCTGAAGGGCATAGAAATCTCTGCGGTAGGCCGACGTAACCTCCGGGTCCTCCCGGCTGACCGACTCTCTTCCAGCGCCTTCGAGGTAGACGAGGTCGTCGAGATTCTCATCGGCGAATTCGAGGATTGTGAAGGCCTCGCCCATTCTCGGATGAGCCCCTGCATCAAACAGCAGCAGTTGCAGGGAAATCCCCGGACGTGCGGCGAGATCCTCGAGCTGCTCCAGCTGGTGCGCCATCACCCTAGGTCCGCCAACTGCACGGCTCACCGCGGCCTCGCCGAGGATGAACTCAAGCTGCGGCCGGACATTCTGATCGAGGAGTTCCTGCCGTTCGAGGCGGCCCTTTACCATTCGCTCGATTTCGTTCTCGCTGTGGCCGGCGGCCCGGAGAAGCGCTGTGGCATACTCCTCCGTCTGAAGGAGGCCCGGTATGAAGGTCGGCTCGTACTTGTAAATGATCTTCGCGGCCGCCTCGTAGCCGAAGAGCGTGCGTGTCGGAGCGCTGTACACGTCGCCGTACTCGCTCCAGGATTGTTTCCGCGAGCCGCGTGCCAGTTCCAGAAGTTCGCTTCGCCGGTTCTCATCGGTGATCTTGTACAGGTGCAGCAATGCCCGAAGATCCGTTGTCGAGAGGCCCACGGCGCCGGACTCGATCCTGATGATCTTGCTCAGGCTCCAGTCGAGAGCTTCGGCCACCTGCGTCTGGGTGAGGCCCGACGCTACGCGCTCGTGACGGAGCGCGGCCTTAAGTAGCCTTCTCATCACCTCCGGTACTTCAACGACCTCGCGCTGGCCAGCAGGCAAGTCGACCACCCTCTCTTCTCCCAGATGACATGTCGCAGTTAGCATACAGCATATCGATGTCGCCAGGGTGCATCTGCCGACAGCAGTATGCTCTGCGAAAGATGCACTTCGCTACACGCAGTCTAACGTTGCCACATGTGACTTGGCTGGCCGGGTATGGCTGACGGCCAGGGATGGGCGTTCGGGATGGGACCTGGCGATCGGGGTAGAAGCAGCCGCCGGGTCACGGGTTGAAGACGTGAGCCTATGGTGCTGAGGCCCTTCAGCGTGGCGATGGGACGGAGATCAGGTCCGCTGGTAAGCGGAGCCGGTCTGGGAGCGAGAGGCGGCTAGCCTGGATGGACCCCGAGACGATCGCCCGTCTAGCCCCGGCGGTCGGCGCGGGCTTGCCCATGCGGGCCTCCCGGTTAGCGAGGCACGGCTTGCGGAGCTGGCCAGCCTCTGGTTCCCGGAGCTGGCCGGTGCCGGGTCGCCACAGGCGTGACCGGGCACATTGAAAGCATCACGAGTCCGTCGCCGACCAGCGGGACCTCCACGGTGACGGCTGCCACGGTCACCAGCGGCTGCGCGGCGGGCGGGGCGGGCTGGTAATTTCACATGCCACAGTCCGCACCCGGCGTACTTGTTACGTGCGAACCGAGCTAGTCCCCCGTCGCCTCGGCGGACGCCATCGCTGCCGTCACCCGGCACCGGGGCTTGTTTCAACTCAGATCGTGCGGTATGTCTCAACCGAATTCGCCTCCCAGGTACTAGCGATCGAACACCGTCTCATACCGCGGCGTGGGCGTCACCACAGCTCAGGCCTGATGCCGTCAGTCGGCGCGGGGTTGCGTTGCCAGGCCAGGGGTGCGCGACTCCATCTGCGCGCTGGGGTTCGCCGACTGGTCAATCAGCCCTAAGGCGTTTTAAAAAATGATTTCTCGGAAAGACTTGCGACATCAGCCAGGTTGCTGTGCGTTGCGGGCGACGCCACGGCTATCCAGGTGACACGCAGATGCAAAGGAGCGGTGTTGTCCAACGGTGAGGAGCAGGTGCCCTGGCGCAAGAGCAGCTACAGCAACAGCGGGGATTGCCTGGAGTGGCTGGTGGAGCAGGACATGGTTAGGCTGCGTGATTCCACCGGGGGATCGTCCGACGAGATCCAGCTGAGCCACTCTCAGTGGCGAGCGTTTCTGGCCGCGGTCAAGGCTGGCGAAGCAGATCTGCCTGACGGTAGAGATCTCGATCGCGGCACCCGGTAGTCAGCTGGCCGGCTCGGCGCCTGAGCTGTCGGCGGCACTTGAATACCGACCCCAGTGTGGCATCTGATCCGGACTCTCTATGCGTGTCACCCGCAGTTGGCCGTCTGCCCAGCTCGCCGCTGACCGCGCTTGCCGACGCCGGCCCACGGTAGGATCTCGCCGCCGCACGGGTATGGCGCGAATTGCTCGCTCAGCAGCACCGCGAGGTCATCACGCACCGGCCTTCCAATCCCGCCGGAGTCTCCGAAGACCCTGGAGGACTCCGATGCCTCCCGTTCGATGCGGACGGCCAGATCAGCCAGAAGCGCAACGGCCCGGCGCGGGCAACTTCACATACAGCAGGCGAGGCATCTCTCGGGACAGGTTGAGCTCCATCCCTGAAATCACCATGCCAGGGCGATCCATCAATAGCTCTGCCAGTACAACCCGATGAAGACGTGGCTTTGTGTCATACGCTGGGCAACGGAATTGACGTCTTCTACACATGGTCTGGCAGCAATATCATATGCGCACTCCGACGGGGATCCTATTGCTGGCGGGACCGGCAGGCCCGCTTAACCTGCGGCTTTTCCCGAAAGCTTGAATTCTCACCAGCCGTGCGCCCGCCCATCAGAGCTTGCTTGCGGATCGATACTGAGACCTGCGACTGGTCAGCGGCGAGGAATGTGTCAAGCCTCTCCGCTCCCTCGGCCGCAAGGCCGCGGAAGAACCAATACGGCCAGACGGCGGCGCAGATCCACATGCCAGTCATCAGAGCACTCTGGACCTGGCACCAGTTCAGCGTTTCCCGGGCATTGCCGATATCGGCGTCCAGCCTGCGGATGGCGTCCGCCTGAACAGACCAGGACGCAGCGCCCGGGCGACGCCCACGTCTGTGTCAACGCCCGGAGGCCGGTGACCACTGCGATGGACTCTCGCCGGTTGCCGACCGCTGCGGTCTCTCCCGCCGCCTCCCGCCGGGGCCTGCTGCTCGTGCGCGGCCGGCCACATCGGGATGTGCGGAAACCATCTGGGCTGGGTGGTATGGGCCGATGTGCTGTGGGTCGCCGACGAGCCGGACCCGCTGAGTGACAACGCGGTAACACCAGACCCAGCCCAGCAGGGCCTACAAGAAGCCTGGCCGGCGTCGAACCGCGATCCGCTCTCGAAATCGGACACCGGCCCAGCAGCGGACCCCCGCCGTAGCGTGGGCTTGTAGCCCTGAACGGGCGGAATGCTTGGGGTGGGCGAGGGGACTTGAACCCCCGACTTCCAGGACCACAACCTGGCGCTCTACCAACTGAGCTACGCCCACCATCACCGCAGGGCACGGACTCGGCCAGGCTCCAGTGGCCTGCGTCCACCGGGCAAACCAACGTGCCGAGCCAGCCGTGCGGCATCGCAAGCATACCGGGAATCGGCTATTCCGCAGTACCGGATACCGCTTGGTGTCTGGCGTCGGCCTGCGCCGCTGCTCGCGCGGCCTCGCCGGGCGCGGCCTCGCCGGCTGCGGCCTCGCCGGGTGCGGCCTTGGCCGGCGAGGGCTTGGCCGGCGCGGTGACCGCGACCCTGGCGGCGATCACCCGTGCGGTCGCGGAGTCCGGTCCTGGCGTCGGCACGAACACCGTCTCGCGGTAGTACCGCAACTCGGCGATGCTCTCCCTGATGTCGGCCAGAGCCCGGTGCCCGCCGGTCTTGGCCGGGCTGGCGAAATAGGCCCGCGGGTACCAGCGCTTGGCCAGTTCCTTGATGCTGGAAACGTCCACCATCCGGTAATGCAGGTATCCGTCGAGCTCAGGCAGGTCCCTGGCCAGGAACGCGCGGTCGGTCGCGATCGAGTTGCCGCACAGTGGCGCCTTGCCTGGCTCAGGCACGTGCCCACGCACGTAGCCGAGCACCTGCTCTTGCGCCTCGGCGACGGTGATACCGCCCGCCAGCTCGGCCAGCAGCCCGGAACTCGTGTGCATCTGACGCACCAGGTCCAGCATCAGGTCGAGTGCCTCGGCGGGCGGTTTGATGATCAGGTCGATCCCGCCGTCGAGTTCGGTCAGCTCACCGTCGGTGACGATGCAGGCGATCTCGATCAGCGCATCGCCGCGCAGATCGAGCCCGGTCATCTCGCAGTCAATCCAGACTAGCTGGTCAGTCACCGCACCAGCCTAGGGCAGTGCGCCGTCGCGCAGCCGCCAGCCTGGGCTTACGGCCGGGCCGGCTGGTCACCGAACACGCTCAGGTCGGGCTCCGCCGCGTCGGCTGAGCGCTGTGCGATCTCGGCGATGTGGCCAGGCACGCCGATGCCGCCGCGAAGCAGCGGGTCAGGTTCCGCCGGTCCGATGACCTGCCGCACGGGCAGCACGCCTGCCCAGACATCGAGGTCGTAGTCTTCCTCCTCATCCTTCGGGCCGCCGGTACGCGCCTTCACCGAGGCTTCGTCAAGGCTGAGCGCGAGTACCGCGGTCGCGGCCAGCTCCTTCTTGTTCGGCCTCCTGGAGTGATCCCAGCGCCCAGGTATCAGGTGCTCGGAGATCACCCGCAGTGCGTCGAGCCGTTCCGCCTCGTCGGTGACCGGGCGCGCGGTGCCGTAGATCACCGCACTGCGGTAGTTCATCGAGTTGTGGAAGACCGACCTGGCGCAGATGAGCCCGTCCACGAGCGTCACGGTGACGCAGACGTCGCGCCCGGCCGCGAACCTGAACGACCGGTTGGCCGATGATCCGTGCAGGTACAGTGTCTCGCCTGCCCTTCCGTACCCGGTCGGCAGCACGGCGGGCGAACCGTCGATCACCACGCCGAGGTGGCAGATCAGCCCGGCGTCCAGTACCGCGTGCAGCGCCGCCCGGTCGGTCTGGCCGCGTTCCCGCAGCCGGTGCAGCGTGGTGCGTTCGGTAGCCGAGAGTGCGCGGAAGGGGTTCATAATGCCCTACCGTAGCTGGGTGCGCAGTGTTCCAGGAATCGCCGATCCTGACCGGCTCGAGTCGTGGATCAGCGCGAACGTGGCAGGCGGCGGGGACCGGCCGGCCGGCCGGCTGACCGGTATCGAGCTGATCTCAGGCGGCCGGTCGAACCTGACCTACCTCCTGGACTTCGGCGGTCAAGTGCTGGTGCTGCGCCGTCCGCCGCTCGGTCACGTGCTGCCGACCGCGCACGACATGAGCCGGGAGTACCGGGTGCTGAGCGCGCTGTCCGGTTCCGCGATCCCGGTGCCGGTCCCGGTCGCGTTCTGCCAGGACGCCGAGGTCGTCGGTGCGCCGTTCTACCTGATGCGCTACGTCCTCGGCGAGGTGCTGCGGACCAGCAGGGACGGTGCGCACCTGAGCGCTGGCCAGGCGTGCCAGCTGTCCGAGCGGCTGGTCGAGATGCTCGCAGCGATCCACGCGGTGGATATCGAAGCTGCCGGGCTGGCCGGGTTCGGCCGGCCCGATGGGTACCTGGCGCGCCAGCTCGCCCGCTGGCAGCGGCAGTGGGAGCTGTCGGTCACCAGGGAGATGCCCGGCTACGACACCCTGGTCGCCAGGCTCGCGGCCGGCCTGCCGGGCTCCGCCGAGGGGACGCTCGTGCACGGCGACTTCCGCCTCGACAACATGCTGGTCACGCTGGAGCCCGAGCCCGCGATCGCGGCGGTGGTCGACTGGGAGATGTCCACGCTCGGCGACCCCATGGCCGACCTGGGCCTCACGCTGATGTACTGGGCAGACCCCGACGAAACCGGCTGGCTCGAGGTCAACGTCGGCGCATCGGTGACGTCGCTGCCCGGGTTCATGCGCAGGGCCGAGGTCGCTGCCAGGTACGCGGAGCTGACCGGCAGGGACATCTCCAACGCGGGCTACTACATGGCCTTCGGCTGCTACAAGCTCGCCGTCGTGCTTGAAGGAATTCATGCCAGGTTCCTGCAGCACCAGACGGTGGGAGAGGGCTTCGAGCGGGAAGGGCCGGCGGTTCCCAGGCTGATCCAGCGCGCACACGAGATGCTCGACGCTGACCCGCTTGGCGCACGCTGACCCGCTTGGCGCACGCTGACCCGCTCGGCGCACGCTGACCCGCTTGGCGCACGCTGACCCGCCTGCGGCCGCGCTGACCCTCCGGGCGCTCGGGTCCCTGCTAGCGCCAGGTCAGGGGGCGACGCAGTGCGGGTCGCACAGGCGGTGCGCGACGGCCTGGAAGAACACCTTGGCCACCTGGGTTGGATCGCTGATCTGGTACGCCTGCCCGCCGGTCGCCCCGGCGATGCGCTGCAACTCGCCGAAGGTTCCCGCATTGCCGAACACGATCATGATCACCGCGACCCGCCGGGACGGGTTGAACAGCTTGGTCAGCTTCTTGATCAGCTCTGCGGCTGTGATGTCGCCAGGCGCGTTCTCCACCCCGGCGGTGAGCACAAGCACGGTGTTGACGAAGCCAGGCTGGTAGCTGGCCAGCATGTACCTGTAGGCGTCCAGGATGGCGCCGTACAGCGCGACGTTCGGGCCGCCGTCCGGCCTGATCTGCGTATTGGTCTTCTCCAGCGTGGCCCGGCGGCTGATCGGGCCGATGCTGGCAGGTAGCGGGCCGACCGGCACAATCGGCTTGTAGGGGAGCGCGCCGTTCAGGTGGCTGGCGAACTCCCATGTCCCGATCTGAGTGGTGTCGGGGAATAGCGCCAGACCCAGCGTCGCCGTCTGGGTGAGTTCTTGCTCGAACGACGGGCCGCCGGGACTGCCGGGCTTGGCCATCGCCGACGAGATGTCGATCAGGGCGAGGTCCCTGGATCCGAGCGCGAGCTTGCTCCAGGCCTGCCGCGCGGTCGGCACCTCCAAGGACGAGGCTGGCGGCGCTACCTGGAGCAGTTGCCTGGCCAGGCCGTAGCTTGCCGGGATCCGGTCCGGCACGCCGCCCGCCGAGCGGAAGTTGGCGAACCTGATCACGGCGGCCGCGTAGCGGCTGCGTAGCATCCGCTCGAACAGCCCGGCCGCGGCCAGCTTGAGACGGCTGGACGTGGTCAGCACGTACGGATAGTCGAGCTCGGGACTGCCAAGCGCCGTGCTCGCGGCGGCCGGGTAGCGGGCGGCGAGCGGGCGGCGCGGGTTCGCCTCGTTGTAGGCGAGCACGGCCTGCTCGGAGGTCACCGTCACCGGATAGCCGTTCAGCGGTGGCGCGGCCAGGCTGACGAACGACGCCAGCGAGGACGGGTCATTGAAGTACGAGGTGACCGCCGACGAGTAGGCGAACCTGGCGAAATTGACCCTGGCCCGCTGGCCATGGCCGAGCAGCCTGCCTATCTCGATCAGCGTGGCGAGCCCCGCTGCGGTCTGCGCCGGGTCGGGCAGATCCACCCGGAAGGCGGCAGGGACCCGCGGGCCGCCGGCGGACCTGGGCAGCAGCAGCCGCCACCCCGACCTTCCGAACGCTGCCGTGCGGGCGGCGGCAGTCGGCGGCATGACGATCATCAGCGGGGATGTCGCGACGCTATACCCGCTCGGCTGGATGGTCTGGGCGCCAAGCGGAAACAGCCGCGCCTGGTCGACCCAGAGGCTTGAGTCCGGTATCCAGGCGTCGATCGGCGGCTGATCGCCAGCCGGATGCTGGCCGTCGATCTGGCCCGCGGCCTGCGCCGGAGATCCCGGGCCGACCTGGACGACCACGCAGCGGCCTGACGCCTGATGCCGCTGGCGGTTGAACAGCTGCGCGACCCGCTGGATCGCTGGCGCGATGTCGCTGCTGACCGCGAGGTTGATCAGCACCGGGTTGCTGCCGCAGGAGACCCGCGAGGCGATCGCCTGGGCGCCAAGGCTGAGCATCAGCACGCTTGCGGCCGTGACGGCGAGAGCGACCAGGGTCCTGGTCCTGACCCGGCGTCGCTTCCGGCGGCTGGCTCTGAGCCTGACGGGGTACTGAGCGGTCACGGCTTCCCTCGATCGGAGCCGGCCAGAAAGGCCCCGGATAGCTGACATTACTCCAATCGCCAGCCCCCGTGCGGCCAGCTCAGCGCGGCCAGCTCAGCGCGGCTGGCTGAGCGCGGCTGGTCAGCGCGGCTGGCTGAGCGCGGTCGGCTGGGTCGCGAAGGCGTCCCTGACTCGCTGCTTGGCGTCGACCGGCGCGCCCGCGGCATCCAGGCCGAGCAGCGCGGCGCCTACCACCGGCGCCTGGCGCACCACGCGGACGACCGCGGCCGGGAGCTCAGCCTTGATCAGGCTGGTGATCTGCCCGATCAGCAGCGCGTGCCCGGCCGCGAGCACCCCGCCGCCGAGCACGACAGGCACCGGCCCGGCCAGGTCAAGCTGCCTGATCGCGCTCCTGGCCATCAGGAAGATCTCCTCAGCCTGCCGCATCACCAGGTCGCGAGCGACCTGATCGCCGGCGTCGGCGGCTGCGACGACGACCGGAGTCAGTCCGGCCAGCTCTTCGCTGGACATCTCGCCCAGGTGAATCGCCACGGCGACGTCGTTAGGCTCGGCCAGCCCGAAGTGCGCGGGCACCAGCTCGGCAAGCGCCGTCCGCGGGCCGCGGCCATCGGCCGCCCTGACCGCCGCGTACTGGGCTTCCAGGCCGATTCCGTAACCGCCGCCCCAGTCGCCGGTGATCTTGCCGAGCGCGAGGAACCGGTAGCTGCGGCCGTCCGGCGCCAGGCCGATGCAGTTGATCCCGGAGCCGCAGGTCACGCCGACCCCCCAGGGACGGGCGGCCCCGGCGATCTGCCGATCGTCAAGCCCGGCCCGCAGCACCGCGTAGGTGTCGTTGGCGACCAGGGTGGACCGGGTCCAGCCCTGACCGGTGAGCATCGCCTCAAGCTGCCGTTCCTCGGCAGGCAGATCGGCATTGGCGACGCAGGCGACAAGGTGGCCGGCCACCGCACGGCCCGGCAGGGCAGCCGGGAGGCCGGCCAGCCGGGCGGCCGACGCCACCAGCTCGCCGATGAGCGCCACCGTCCGGCCGGAGAGCTTGGCCGGCATGCCGGGGCCGCGGGTCAGCGCCAGCAGCGCTCCGTCGGCAGCCACCAGGGCGAGGTCGGTCTTGCTGTTCCCGCCGTCGACCGCGATGACGGCGGCGAGATCGTCGGTCACCGGCCGCTCGCCGGAGCTCCCTGGCCGGTCCCGCCGCTTTCCGTGCCGCCGCTTTCCGTGCCGCTTTCCGCGCCGCCGCCCGCCGCGCCGCCGGCAGCTTCGGCCGGCCCGCCGGTGCCGCCTGCCCAGGGCAGGAACCCGGCGTTCTCGGCGAGCAGCAGATCGGTCAGCCCGGTGGCCTGGTCCCACTGGCCGACCAACGGGTGCGCGAGCAGGGCGGCAAGCACCAGGTCCCTGCCGCCGCGGCGGGCGGCCTGCAGGGCCAGCTCCTCGTAGGCGGACACGTGCGCGACCAGGCCGCGCATCAGCGGGCCGAGCGGCGCCACAGGCAGCGGGGCGGCGCCGGCGGCACCGATCACGGCCGGCACCTCGATCACCGCGTCATCCGGCAGGAACGGCAGCGTCCCGCCGTTCCGCACGTTCACCACCTGGACGTCCCCGGTGTCGTTGACCAGCGAGGCGAGCAGCGCGACGGCCGCCTCGGAGTAGAACGCGCCGCCCCGCTCGCTGAGCAGCTCGGGCTTGTGGTCAAGCGCCGGGTCGGCGTACATGGCCAGCAGTTCCCGCTCGATCTTCGCGACCTCCTCGGCGCGGGTGCGACTGATCCGCTGCTCCGCGACCACCTGGTCGTGTGCATAGAAGTAGCGCAGGTAGTACGAGGGAATTGCCTGGATTTCCGGTATTACGGCTAGTGGCAGGTCGATCATGGCAGCTAGCTGATCGCCGTGCGCCGCGATTAGTGCGGGCAGCACGTCGGCGCCGTCGACGATGACCGCCCGCTCCCAGGTCAGGTGATTGAGCCCGACATGGTCCAGCCTGACCTGGTCAGGCCGGACGCCGAGCAGGCCGGCGAAAATCCGCTGGAACCCGATCGCCACGTTGCACAGGCCGATCGCCCGGTGCCCGGCGTCCAGCAGGGCGCGGGTGACGATCCCGACCGGGTTGGTGAAGTCGATGATCCACGCATCCGCCGCCGCCCGCTCGCGTGCCCGCTCGGCGATGTCCAGGACCACGGGCACGGTACGCAGCGCCTTCGCCAGGCCACCTGCGCCCGTCGTTTCCTGGCCGACGCACCCGCACTTGCCGGGCCAGGTCTCATCGCGCTGCCTGGCGGCCTGGCCGCCGACCCGCAGCTGGAGCAAGATCGCGCCGGCGCCGTCCAGGCCGTCGTCCAGGTCGCTGGTCCAGCGCAGCACGGCCGGGTGGCCGTAGGCCGCCATGATCCTGGCCGAGACCGGGCCGACGGCGGCCAGCCTGGCCTGATCCGGGTCCACGAGCACCAGCTCGGTGACCTTGACCTGGCCGGACAGCCTCGCTATACCGTCGACAAGCTCGGGAGTGTAGGTGGAGCCTCCGCCGATAACCGCGACCTTCATCAGAATGCTTTCTCTTGCGGGGGTCCGGGGGTCGTCCCCCGGGTTGGCACAGCCTCCGCGCCGGACAGGGCTACGTGACAGGCCACCTCGTGGCCGGGTCCGATCGCCCCCGGCTCTGGCGTGACGGCATGACAGATATCGATCGCCAGCGGGCAGCGCCAGCGGAACCGGCAGCCGGGCGTCGGGTTGATCACCTTAGGCGGCTCGCCGCGATCGGTCTCCGCGCTGACCCCGAGCGGCGCCCGCGGGTCGGGTACCGCGGAGAGCAGCAACTGGGTATACGGGTGCCTGGGGTTGGACAGGACCTCATCCACCGGCCCGGATTCGGCGAGCTTGGCCGCGTACATGACGATCAGGCGGTCAGCGACGTATCGGGCGCTGGCCAGGTCGTGCGTGATGTACAGGATCGAGACGTCCTCCTCGTCACGCAGCTTCACCATCAGGTTGAGCAGGCCGATCCTGATCGACACGTCGAGCATCGAGACCGGCTCGTCGGCCAGGATCAGCTTCGGCCGCATCGCCAGGGCCTGGGCGAAACCGACCCGCTGCCGCTGGCCGCCGCTGAGCTCGTGCGGGTACCGCTGCAGCACGTCGGCGCCCGGGGTCAGCCCGACGACCTCGAACACGTGCTCGGCCTCGGACTGCCGCTGCTGCCTGGACAGCTCGGGCCGGTGCAGCTTGAGCCCGCGCAGCACGCCGTGCGAGACCCGGAAGACCGGGTTGAGCGAGGCGAACGGGTCCTGGAAGACCATCGGCACCTGGCCGCTGTACCTGAGCCGGTCGGCCCGGTTCCTGAGCGAGGACAGCCGCCTGTCCTGGAAGTAGATTTCGCCGCCGGTCGGCTTGTAGATCTTGGCCAGCAGCCTGGCGATGGTGGACTTGCCGCTGCCGCTCTCCCCGGCGAGCGCGACGATCTGCCGCTCTCCGACCGACAGGCTCACGTCGTCGACCGCGTGCAGGATGCGCTGCGACGCCGCGTTGCCGATCTTGAAATGCTTGGTCAGGCGCTCGGTGCGGAGCAGCTCCTGGCCCGGTGCAGGCGCCGCCCCATCGGCGCCTGGCTGCGGGCCAGGCTGGGCGGTCAGCCCGGTCATGGCGCGCTCACCCGGCCATCGGTGCCGGCGTCCTCGTACAGGAAGCAGCGCACGTCGGTGGCGTCGAGCCGGTACAGCGGGGGCTGGTCAGTCAGGCACTTGTCCATGACCTTCGGGCAGCGCGGCGCGAACCGGCAGCCAAGCGGCGGCCTGGCCAGGTCTGGCGGGCTGCCTGGGATGCCCTTCAGCGGCAGCCGCGGTCCTCTGATCGAGGGGAAGGCCTCCATCAGGCCGACCGTGTACGGGTGGGCGGGGGAGTCGAACAGCCGCTGGGTCGGGCCAAGCTCGGCGAGCTGGCCGGCGTACATCACGATCAGACGATCGGAGAAGTGGCTGACCAGCGACATGTCGTGGGTCACGAAGATCACCGCGAAGCCGAACTGCTCCTGGAGTTCCTTGATCTGCACCATCAGCGACCGCTGCGCGACCACGTCGAGCGCCGACGTCGGCTCGTCCATGATCACCAGCTCTGGCGTGAACAGCAGTGCCATGGCGATCATCGAGCGCTGCCGCATGCCGCCTGACAGCTGGTGCGGGTAGCTCTTCAGATGGACAGGATCGATGCCGACCATCCGCATGACCTGCGCCGACCTGGTCGCGATCTCCTCCTTCGAGCTGACACCGTGCGCCCGCATCGCGTCCTTGAACTGGGCGCCGATCGACTTCACCGGGTTCAGCGCGTTCATCGCGCTCTGCATCACGACCGAGAGGTCCTTCCACCGGATCGCGGTCAGCTCGGAGTCGCCGAGCCCGACCATGTCGCGGCCGGCGAACCTGACGCTGCCGCCGATGATCTCGGCGGGCGGGGTGAGCAGCTTGGCGATCGCGAAAAGCAGAGTCGACTTGCCGCAGCCTGACTCACCGACGATGGCGACGAACTCCCCAGGGTCCAGAGCGAAGCTGACGTGATCCACCGCGACGACCGGCCCGCTGTCCAGCAGGTACTCCACCGACAGGTCCCGAACCTCCAAGATGGCGCCGGACCTGGCCGGCCGGCTGGCCGGCCCGCCGGACGGCGCCCGCGACGCGGTGACGGCGGGCGGGCGGCCGCGGAACAGCCTCGTCCTGGTGGCGGGCCCCGGCGCGGCCACCGCGGGCTCAGGTTCTGCCGCGCTGCCTGGCAAGGTTCCTCCTCTGCGTCATTCTCAGGGGCCGAAGTGCCGGGTTGCCGATTTCGTCGAACGCGTAGTTAAGCAGGGCGAACGCGGCGCCAAGCCCGACGATGCACAGGCCAGGAGCGATGATCCACAGCGTTTGCCCGGTCTGGAACGCCTCGTTGTTCTCCGCGGCCCGCAGCATGGTGCCCCAGCTGACGACCGTCGGATCTCCCAGGCCGATGAACTGCAGGCTGGTGGAGAACAGCACGGCGTACAGCGCGTTGGTCAGGAAGCTCGCGACGATCAGCGAGGTCATCGTCGGGATGATCTCGACCAGGACGATGTACAGCCGCCGCTCGCCGCGCACCCGTGCCGCCTCAAGGAAATCCCTGTTGCGCAGCGACAGCGCCTGCGACCTGAGCTGCCTGGCGGTGTAGGACCAGCCGGTGACCGTGATCACCACGATCATGACCAGCGTTCCCGCGCTCTTCAGGTACCCGGCGATGACGATGAGCAGCGGGAACAGCGGGATGACCAGCAGCACGTCGGTGAGCAGGTTCAGCACGGCGTCCCAGAACCCGCCCAGGTACGCGGCGGCCACCCCGATGAGCACCGCGATACCCGTGGCCGCGATACCGGCGCCGAAGGCGATCAGCAGCACCGGCCTGGCGCCCCAGATCACCTGCGCGAACATATCCTGCCCGAGCCCGGTGGTGCCGAGCAGGTGCTTGCCCGATGGCCCGAGGCTGACCGGGTAGATCATCGCGTTCGGCTGCTCGTGCGCGATCAGGCCAGGGAAGGCCGAGATCAGGCAGAACAGCACGAGCAGCACGAAGCCCCAGGTCGCCTTCCGGTTGGAGCGAATCGCGGTGACCATGCGGGCGAGCCCGCGCATGGCCGGATTCCGGCTCCGCCCGCGCGGTCGCCCGGCAGGAAGCGGGCTCGCCTCGCCCGCGGCGACCGCGGCCGACGGCATCCGGATCATGGCCATGGCTAACCCGCGTCCCTCGTACGCGGGTCGAGCACCGCGGTGGCGATGTCGGAGATCAGGATCGCCACCAGCACGGCGACGGTGATGAGCAGGAAGAGTGCCTGCATGAGCGGGTAATCCTCGTTGTTGACTGCGGCCAGCAGCCAGTAGCCAATGCCCTGATAATTGAAAACATATTCGATCAAGATGGCGCCGCCGAGCACGAAGCCAAGCGACATCGCGAAGCCGGTGAGATTGGGCAGGATCGCGTTGCGCGCCGCGTAGTCCAGCATGATCCGCCGGCTGGACAGGCCCTTCGCCCTGGCCATCCGCACGTAATCCTCGGCCAGCGTGGTGATCATCGTGTTCCGCATGGTCAGGATCCAGGTGCCGATCGTGGTGATCAGCAGCGTGACGGCCGGCAGGACCGCGTGCTTGAGCACGTTGAGGATGAAGGTCAGCGAGAACGACGGCGTCAGCGTGTAGTCGTAGCTGAAGAAGTACGGCAGCCACCGCAGTTGCACACCGAACACCAGGATCAGCACCAGGCCGAGCCAGAAGTAGGGGATGACCGAGGTGATCACGAACGTGGGCGGCATCAGGCTGTCAAGCAGGCCGCCACGTCGCCAGGCGCCCAGGATGCCGATCCCGGTGCCCAGCAGGAAGGCCAGGATCGTGGTGAACCCGACCAGGCCTAGCGTCCAGGGAATCGCGTTCATCACGATGTGCCCCACCGAGGCCGGGTACTGCGACAGCGAGGTGCCGAACCTGCCGGTGGCCATGTTCCCCAGGTAGCTGCCGTACTGGCTGATCAGGCTCTTGGTGGTCTGCACGCCGAATTGGATTTCGAGCGTCTTCAGCGCCTGTGGCGACACCCCGCCCTTGAACTTGGCGATCATCGCCACGGCCGGGTTGCCAGGCATGAGCCTGGGCAGGACGAAGTTCAGCGTCAGCGCCGCCCACAAGGTCAGCAGGAAGAAGCCCAGGCGGCGAAGAGCGAATCTCATGTCCTGTTCCCTCCATGCTCATCGTGGGCCAGCGGACGTGATTCGGCTAGCCGGCGGGCCCGCCGGGGGAGGGTCAGGACCACCCCCGGCGGGCTGGCCGCTACTTCTTCGGCGTCAGGCTCAGCATCACCTGGGCCCAGTCCGGGTAGTTGTAGGCGGCCGGCTGCGCGAACGGGTTCGCCGGGGTCGGCCAGCCGGCGAAGGCGCCGGTGTCGTACTGGAACCAGTCGACCGACTCGGTCACCGGGATGACCGGCACTTCCTTCAGCATGACCAGCTCGAGCTTGCTCACGATCTGCTGCTGGGTGGTGGTGCTCGTGGTGGAGCCGTAGGAGTTGATCAGCGCGTCGGTCGCCGCGTTGCTGTACCGCTCGAAGTTGGAACCCGCAGGGGTGCCGACCGGGGCGGAGTTGGCCGAGAACAGCAACTGCCTGAGCTCGAAGTACGGGCTAGGCCCGCCGGTCTCGCTGCCGTAGCCGAGCTCGTACTGCCCGGCGTAGAGCTTGGACTGGTAGGTGGTCGCCGACAGGTCCTGCGCCCTGGCCTGGATCCCGACCGCCTTCAGGTCGGCCACGATCACGTTCACCGCGTTCACCCAGTCGGAGAACCCGCCGTTGTTGATGATGCTGAAGGACAGCTTCTGCCCGTTCTTGGCGAAGACGCCGTCGGCTCCGCGCTTGAAGCCGGCCGCGGTGAGGATCTTGATGGCCTTGGCCGGGTTGTAGGCGTAGTTGTTGCCGAACGGCGCCGCCTGCGAGCTGTCCAGCCAGCTGTTGAACGTCGGCGTGACGATACCGGTCTGGTTCGAGGCGGGCTCGTACCCGAACTCGCCGAGCGTCGACGCGCGCTGCCTGTTGATCGCGTAGGCCATCGCCTGCCGTACCGCCACGTTCTTCAGCAGCGGGTTGGTCAGGTTGATGAACAGCGAGACGTTCGCGACCGGCGGGAACCACCACTTGATGGCGGGCTGGGCGTGCAGGAACTTGGCGATGGCAGGGATGAACTGGCTGCCCCACTGGGCCTGGCCGTTGGCCAGGAAGGTATTGGCGGTGTCATTGGTCAGGAAGGCCGGGTAGTTGACGGTCGCGATCTTGGGCTTGCCAGCCACCCAGTAGTGCGGGTTCGCCTTGTAGGAGATGTTCTGCGGTGAGCAGGTCTTGGCGCTGACCGTGTAGGGGCCGGTGCCGATCGGGTTCGTGTCCGGGTACTTCACCGGGTTGGAGATCTTCGACCAGACCTTCTGCGACACGATGCCGACCTGGTCGGCGATGTAGTAGAAGTACGGCACCGCCTGGGTCTTGAAGGTCATCACGACCTGGTCGGAGCCCTGCTGGGTGACGCTGGACAGCACCGACCAGACCGCGTTGATGTCGAGCACCTTGTTCTGCTTGAGCAGGTTGAAGGTGTAGGCCACGTCGGCGGCGGTCAGCGGCGTGCCGTTGGTGAACTTCACGTTCTTGCGGATCGTGAAGGTCAGGGTCTTGTTCCCGTTGCTCCAGGTCCAGCTGGTGGCCAGCCAGGGGACCTCCTTGGCGTTCTGGAGCGTGTTCACGAAGACCAGCGGCTCGTACACGGTGCCCAGCGAGAAGGAGATGAAGGACAGGTTGAACGGGTTGAAGTCACACGTCCAGTTCCCGCCGCTCTCGTTGTCGATGGTCAGGGTCCCGGTGGCGCCGCCCGACGATGGCCCTGTGCTGCTCGGGCTGGACGAGCAGGCCGCGGCAAGCAGACCGGTTGCGATGACGACCCCGAGCTTGGTTAGGCGTCTCATTGCGTTGCCCCTTCGGTGAATGCTCTGGCATAGCGATGTCGATGTCCGGCCCGGCCCGGCCCACGCGAGTGCCGGACGCTGACCGGCCGGCTGTTGACCAGGCGACTGTCTGCGGCAGGGGGTGTCTGCCGGTGATTGTTCCGACCATGACCTGCAGTTCCGTAACGATGCCGGCACAAGCTATCGTTCGAGATAGTTAGGACAGTATCCTAACTATTGAGACCGTGACAGAGCCCGTGTCCGAACCGTAATCTGGCCGCCGCGCCGGTGCCGCCGGCATTCCGCGCGGCACGGCATCGGCGGTGCGAGAAGCGGTCTGAGCCGGATCGGATCGGCGTGCGGAGGCTGCCTGAAGTGGACCTGATCTCGTTCGGCTCGGTCTTCCTTGAGCTGGTCTTCGGGCATGTTCCCGAGCTGCCAGGTCCCGGCGAGGAAGTGTTCACCGACGAGTTCGCCCTGTCCTGCGGCGGCGCGGTCACCAGCGCGACGGCGGCCGCGGCCGCTGGGCTGCGGGCCGGGGTGTGCACGGTGCTCGGCGAGGACCTCGGCTCGCAGGTCGTGACCGAGCACTGCGCTGCCGCGGGGCTTGACCTGGCGCCGTCGGTCACGGTGGGTACCCAGGCCGCCGGCATCACCGTGGTGCTGAATTTCGACGGCGACCGCGGTTTCGTCACCCATGTGCCGCCGGCCGGCCGGGCCGGGCAGGCAGCGGTCGATCGCTGGCCCGCGGTGCTGCGCCAGTTCCGGCCCGCCTGGTGCTACCTGCACGCCAGCCCGCAGGTGCCTGGTTTCCTGCGTGCGGCCAGGCGGCTCGGCTGCAAGATCATGCTCGACACGTCGCTCGGCGATGAGCGGGACGAGCGCGATGCCATCATCGAGTGCGCTGCGTTGGCTGACATCTTTGTTCCCAATAGTGATGAGTTGCTGAGGCTTACCGGCTGCGCGACGATCGAATCGGCGGTGGCTGCCGCCAGGCAGTGGGGTGTGCAGCTAGTGATCAAGCGCGGAGCGGCAGGCGCGCTGGCTGCCAGTCCCGATGGCGGCATCATCGAGGTTTCCGACGGCGTGGCCGATGTGCGGGTGCGGGACCTGACCGGGGCAGGGGACAACTTCGCCGGCGCCCTGATCGCGGCGCTGCTCGGCGGCGCGGCCCTCGCCGATGCGGTGGTGGCGGCGAACGCGGCTGGCTCGCGGGCAGTGAGCCGTCTCGGCGCGGTGGGCGAGATCAGCGGCGCCGGGATGAGCATGGGACTGCTGGCGAGCCCGGCCGGCGTCGGGCAGGTGGCCGCGGCACTGGCAGCGCCGCGGCAGCGGCAGGCGATGGAGCAAGGGCGATGAAGCTAGCGATCCTGGGCGGCGGCGGGGTGCGGATGCCGGCTTTCGTGCGGGCCGTGCTCGCGGGCAGGCCAGGTGCCTTCGACCAGATCTGCCTGTTCGAGCCCGACGAGCTGCGCCGGGCCACGACGGGCCGGCTGGCGGCGGAGATCGCGCTGGTGCTGGGCCAGCCAGGGGTGGTCACGGTGACCCGCGATCCGGCGGAGGCGTTCACCGGAGCGGATTACGTGTTCTCCGCGATCCGGGTGGGCGGTGACCGGGGCCGGGTGATCGACGAGCAGGTCGCGCTGCGGCGCGGGGTCGTCGGCCAGGAGACCACGGGTCCTGGCGGGTGCGCGATGGCGCTGCGCACGATTCCGGTCGTGCTTGCCTACTGCGACTTGCTCAGCCGGTGCTCGCCGGGCGCTGTCCTGATCAACTTCACCAACCCGGCCGGCCTGATCACCCAGGCGATCAGCGCGCAGGGCAGGGTCAAGGCGGTCGGGGTCTGCGACACGCCGTCCGGCACGATCGAGCAGTTGTCGGCGTTCCTCGGGGCCGGCAATGGCGGCGCTGGGCGGGTGAGCGCCAGCTACGGCGGGCTCAACCACCTGGGCTGGGTCACCTCGTTCGCGGTGGACGGGCAGGAACGGCTGCCCGAGCTGCTTGCCCGCTTCACCGAGTTGCAGCGCCGCGACCACAACCTGGCCGCGTTCGACCCCGGGCTGGTGCGGCGGGTGGGCGCGATCCCGACCGAGTACGTGTACTACTACTACGACCCTGGCCGCTACCTCGATGGCGTCGCCAGGGCCGGAGTGAGCCGGGGCGAGGACGTGCTGCGGCTCAACGAGGAACTGCTGGCCGCCGTCGGCAGGGCATTCGCCGACGGTGACGTGCACGCGGCGTGGGCGGCCTACTCGAACCTGCTCGGCGTCCGGCGGGATACCTACATGCGGACCGACACCGAGGGAGACAGCGGGCAGGCGGCGGCACGGGAGCGGCGCCTGGCCTGCGCGGCCGAGCCGATCGCCGGCGAGCGCATCGGCGGCTACGAGGGGCTGGCGCTGCGGGTCATCGACGGCCTGGCCGGGCGGCAGGCCAGCGACGTCATCGTCAATCTGCGCAACGGCCGGAGCCTGGATTTCCTTGACCCTGACGACATCGTGGAGGTGCCAGCGAGGGCGGACGCCGCCGGCCTGTCGAAGCTCGCGGCCCCCGACCTGCCGAGGTCGGCGCGGGCGCTGGTGCTTGCGGTGAAGGAGTACGAGCGCGGCATCGTGGAAGCTGCCATGTCCGGTGATGCCGGGCTGGCCGCCGTGGCGCTCGCACAGCACCCGCTGGTGCCCGGAATCACCGCTGCCAGGGAGCTGATCGCCAGCTACCTCGACCAGCACGGCGAGCACCTCGCCTACCTGGCCAGATGAACGACGGCTTGCCGCAGGGTTCCGGCGCGCAGCAGGCTGGCGGCGCGGCCGGCGGCGGCCAGGCGGCGCGGCCGCAGCTGATCAGGGCGATGAACGAGCAGCTGCTGCTTAATCAGATCCGCCAGCTTGGCCTGTGCTCGCGCGCCGACCTCGCTCGGCTGTCCGGGCTGTCCAAGCCGACCGTCTCGCTCGCCCTGGCCAATGTGGAGCGGGCCGGCTTGGTCCGCCCGGCTGGCCAGCGCACTGGCGTGCCAGGACGGTCGGCGGTGCTGTACGAGATCAGGCCCGAGGCCGGCTATGTGCTCGGGCTGGACATCGGGCACGAGTATCTGCGGGGCGCGCTGAGCGACCTGAGCGGTGAGATCCGGGCCAAGGCGGAATCCCGCTCGCCGGCCGCGGGCGTGGTCAAGCGGGTAAGCGAGCTGATCAAGCTGGCCGACGGCATCTGCGCGGCGGCGGGGGTCTCCAGGTCGCAGGTGACCCAGACCGTGCTCGGCAGCCCTGGGGTCTACGACCCGCGGCGCGACGCGATCGCGCTGACCGGCGGCCTGGCTGGCTGGGACAGGCCGGCGGTGCTGGCCGGCCTGCGCGAGGCGTTCGGCAAGGACCTGGTGGTGGAGAACGACGTGGACGCGGCGGCGCTCGCCGAGCGCGAGCACGGGCACGGACGTGAGTTCGGCAGCTTTGCCTTCGTATCGATCGGCACCGGGATCGGGATGGGCCTGGTTCTTGGCGGTCAGCTGCACCGGGGGGCGCACGGCGTCGCCGGTGAGATCGCGTTCTTGCCGATCGCGGACAAGCAGGGGAGCGCGGGCCAGGCGGCGCCAGGTCCTGGCGGCGTCGCGGCCGGCTCAGCGAGTGCCGGATCGGCTGGTCCTTGGCCGGCCGGCGCTGGCCGGAAGGACCAGCACAATACGGAGGTGCTTGAGGAGCGGCGCCGCGGGACGCTGGAGGCAGCCAGCTCCGCGGCGGCGATCGTGCGCGCCGCGCGCCGGGCCGGGCTGCGCACGAACTCGGCTCGTCAGGTATTCGCGGCGGCAGCGGCAGGCGATGCCCGCGCGGCTGCCGTTGTCGCGGCCGAGGCGAGGCTGGTCGCCAAGGGGGTCTGCGCGATCGTCACCGTGGTCGATCCAGGGCTGGTGGTGCTGGGCGGCGGCATCGGCCAGGCTCCCGGCTTCGCCGCCGCCGTGACCGCGGAACTGCGCCAGATCGCGCCCGTGCTGCCGGAGATCCGGGTCAGCGCGCTTGGCACGAGCGCCGTGGTCGACGGCTGCCTCGCATCAGGAGCCGAGCTCGCGTGGCGCAGGCTCACCGCGTCGCTGCCAGCCGCCCAGCCGGAACCGCCAGCTGCCCAGCCAGGCCAGCCGTTGGCCCGCCCGGACGGCGCCGCCAGCGCGCCGGCCGCCGACTGATCAGCGCGGGGTCTTGCCGCGCGAGCCAGACCGGCTGGCCTTCAGCCCGGTACCGCGGGACCCGGCGATCTGGCTCATGATCGTGCCGATGTAGGCGCTTGACTCCCGGTGCCAGAGCAGGACCACGGCACCGAGGCCGACCAGCCAGATCAGCGCCGTGTAGATCAGGTTCGCGATCGCGATCGGGCCATGCAGATGCGCGACCAGGTTCCAGGTGCTCAGCGCGAAGAGCACGCATGCGGCGATCCGCGCCCAGCTCAGGCCGCCTCGGTTCGCCCGTGCAATGACCAGCCAGATAGCGATCTCGATCAGGCTGCTGAGCACGGCCGCGGTGATCAGCGTGGTCAGCGTGTGGTGCAGCTGCGTCGCGTTCTGCCGCGGATAACTGGCCTTCAGCGCGGTGGTGCCGCCTGTGGTCAGCGCGATCACGCTGATCAGCGTCCCGGCCGCGGTCAGCGCCGCACCGGCGTACATCAGCCGGACCGCAAGTATCACCGGCCTCGGCGCGGGCGGCCTGGCCTGGTCAGCGGGGGTTGCCGCGGTGCGTGACGGCTGATTCATGAAATGTGCTCCTGCTCACGATGACTGCGCATCTACTCTCTTACTTTCTTTACCGCGGTGCCAGCTTCTCTACTGCCGTGCCAGCTGATGGTAGAGCCAGAGCTGATCGCGGTTCGGGCAGCTGGTTCTGGTTCGTCCCAGGCAGACGCTGCGCACTCGCTTGAAACCGAGGTTCACCAGGTAGCGATCGATATGCCCGAGCCGCAGCCCGGGGTCATGATTCTTCCATAGGTTGCGCCACTCCAGGACGTAGCCGATGTTCAGCGTCCGCAGATCGGCACGGGCCGCGCGGAGCTGCGCGGCCGACGGGTCGCTCCCTGCCTGCACGATGTTCATCAGGTACAGGTAGAACTTGTGCGAGCCGATCCCGTTCACCGCGTTCTGCGGTACCCACGAGACGTAGCCGTCGGCGCGCGGGTGCCCGTCGTGGGTGGCGATCAGGAGCGCGGGCACGGCCATCGGATCACCGGTGAGCGACAGGCCGCCACGCAGCCCGAACGGGACGTCGACGTACACATCGTTGCTGTGGTCGGCCAGCAGCCGCTGGTCAAGTCGCGGCATCGTGGTCGGCATCGTGCCAGGTCCGCCGGTGCCCGCCCAGCCGGCCTCGAGCACGCCGAGCGCCGTTACGACGGCGATCAGCGGGATCGTCGCGCGGCGCCTGCTCAGCCACTGGACGGCCAGCCCGGCCAGCATCGCCACGCCGATCAGGCCCACGAGCGCGAACCGGTCTGCCTCGCGCATGCCCGCCAGGCCTGGTATCCGGATCAGCCAGGTATAGGGCATCAGGTTCGACACCGGCACTCGCTGCCAGCTGCCGTGATACAGCAGCCCGTGCAGGTGGGTCAGCAGCGGGAAGTACTGATGGCAGTACCTGCCGTACTCGACGCCCGGGTGGAGCTGGCTGTACCTGCAGCTGCCGCCGACTATCAGCGTCGGCCCGAGAGCAAGTGCGCCGCAGGCCAGCCACAACGCCGCGAACCACCACGTGCTCTTCTTCCGCCAGCCTGCCACCAGGCCAAGCACGGCGAGCAAGGTCAGCACGATGCCGAACGTCGCCACCGCCTCTGTGGGCTCGCTGTAGCGGTAGCTCGACGCCAGCCCGCCGAGCCCGAAGTCGGCCAGCCGGGGGGAGGGGGCGAACAGCGTCGGCAGGCTGGAGCCGTACTGCGTGAGATTCTGAGCGAGCAGCCCGGGCTCGGGGCTCGCGCCGCCGGACCGCAGCTGCGCGAACATGGCGATCAGCTCAGGGCTCGCGATCGCCACCGCGATGATCCCGCCGACCGCCAGCGGCCAGACCGCCGGGCGCAGCGCTGCGCGGTCCCTGATCAGCTTCCCGGCGATCCACGGAATCAGAATGGCCGCAGCGAGGAAGATCGCTACCACGGTGCTTTCCTGGTTGACCAGGATCGATGCCCCGAGCGCCAGGCCAAGGCCGACGGCAGGCCGCATTCCTGGCTTCCGCCGCAGCCGGACCGCGGCCTCCACCGTGAGCGGCAGGAAGATAGAGCCAACCGCGATGTTGACGTGGTACCAGTTCTGCCAGGCCAGCATCGACGACAGGCCGAAGAACGCTCCGGCCGCGATCGCGCCAGGGTTGTTTAGCCAGAGCCTGGCGGCCCGGTACATGACGTAGCAGAGCAGGCCCGGCGTGATGATGCTCAGCAGCGTGTAGGAGGCCGACGGCCCGTACAGCACGGTGATCGGCGACAGCAGCCAGGCCGGCAGCGGCAGCAGCGTGTCGTACCCGAGCTGTGCCCCCACCGGAGCGGCCATGTAAGTGGTGTAGAACGGGTTGCCCAGGTGCACCAGCTGGTGCGCCACCCACCAGAAGTCCCACACGTACTCGACCGCATCGCGGTTCGCCGGCAGCTTGCCGCCGGTCAGGTAGGTGATTCTCGGCCAGGTGGCGGCGATCCCCGCCACCTCGAATGCGAGCAGCAGCAGCAGGTGGTTGCGCAGCCTCCTGCCGCCCGCATTGCCGGGCCCGACGGCCGGCCTGGCTGGGCCGGCCGCGGTCCCGGCCTGGTCAGCGGCCGGAGCTGCGGCCTGGTCAGCGGCCGGAGCTGCGGCCTGGTCAGCGGCCGGAGCTGCGGCCTGGTCAGCGGCCGGAGTTGCGGCCTGGTCAGCGGCCGGAGTTGCGGCCTGGTTAGCGGCGGCGGTCCCGGGCTGGTTAGCGGCGGCGGTCCCGGCCTGGTCAGCGGCTGGAGTTGCGCCGCCGGTGCTGCCTGACGATGTGCTTGCGGCCTCTTCGCTGAGGGTCGCGTCGCCGGCGGTGCCGCTGCCGGCCGCACCGCCAGCCGCACCGCCAGCCGCGGCCCCGCTGGCGCCGGTATCGGCCGTCTCGGCTGCCGCCTCGCCCTCCGCTTCCTGCGCCGCAGCGTCGGCGGACGTCGGCCGACCGCCTCGGCTACGGCTCGCACGGATCATCGGACCACCTTGTCTGCGCTCGTTCTAGCCGATCCATGTCTACCGCCCGCGCGGGACTTGTCGGAGATCGGGCAGACCGGCTCTGCCGACGACCGGCAACCGCGAGCACCCGGTCCGCACTGGCGCTCGCCGGTCACGGTCGCGCACCGAGGTACCGGCTAGAGTCCATCAGGTGGCGCTCGGGAAGGAGGCAAGCCTACGCCCGCCAGAGCCGCGGCTGATCCGGTGGGAGATTTTCGTTGTCTTCGCGGTCTCCCTGGGAGCCAGCGCACTCAATGCCCTGCTGCGCCTGATCGGCGCGCTGCTCTCATCGCAGCCGCTGGCGGGTCAGCAGGCCCTGATCATTGCCTCGCTTGCCCCTGGTCATCCGAGCCTCGACCTCGTGCTGCAGCTTGCCAGCATCGCCGAGGCGCTTGCACCGGTGCTGCTAGTGCTCTACCTGATGGCCAGGTCCGACGAGCCGCCGTCGGTGATCGGCCTTGACGCCAGCGATCCGGGCAGGGACGCCGCCCGCGGCGCGCTGCTCGCCGTCGTCGTCGGCGGTGCTGGCCTTGGTCTGTACCTTGCCGCGTTCCATCTCGGCCTCAGCCTGAACGTGGTCCCCGAAGCGCTCCCCGCGCTATGGTGGCGGATCCCGGTGCTGCTGCTCAACGCGGTGCAAAATGGCTTGCTCGAGGAAATCCTGGCCGTCGGTTACCTGCTGCGCAGGCTCGATCAGCTTGGCTGGTCACCGGTCAAGGCCATCGCAGCCAGCGCGCTGCTGCGCGGCTCGTATCACCTCTACCAGGGATTCGGGGCTTTCCTCGGCAACATGGCCATGGGTGTGATCTTCGCTGTGCTTTACCGGCGCTGGGGCAGAGTCATGCCGCTGATCGTGGCGCACGCCCTGATCGACGCGGTGGCCTTCATCGGCTACGCCAGCCTGCACGGGCACGTCTCCTGGCTGCCCTAGCGCCCCAGGCCCTCGATGACCTGCGCCGCAGGCACGTCGGCGAGCGTCTTGCCCGCCAGCGCCAGCTTGGATCGGCGGATCCCGCTCCCGATCACGACCTGTGGCGCGGCGGCCACGGCCGCGTCCACAAGCACCAGCCAGCCGGGCGGTAGGCCGATCGGGGTGATGCCGCCGTACTCCATGCCGGTCAGTTCCACGGCGGTCTGGGCCGCCGCGAACGACGCCTTGCGCACGTCAATGGCACGCCGCGCCAGGCCGTTGACATCTGCCCTGGTCCTGGCGAGCACGACACAGGCGGCGAACCGCGTCTCGCCCTCCCGCCGGCCGGTGACCACGACGCAGTTCGCTGACTCATCCTGGCCAACGGCGTAGCGCTCGCAGAATGCCGCCGTGTCCGCGAGCTCGGGGTCGATTTCTGCGACGCCGATCGCATCCGCGGGCAGCGGCCAGTCCGGGCTGGACAGAGCGGCGGCGACGCTCGATGCGAGCAATTCGGGCCGGCTGACCGCCGGTGAGAACTCAAGATTGCCAATGCAGAAGAGCACTCGCGCAGTCTAGGCAACCCCGGCCCGTCCCGCACACACGCCAGCGTTCCTGCGCTTCGCCGCCCGGCCGTGCCCGGCCAACGTATGCAATGTCACAGCGCCCGCGTTGTTTCGTTAGCGTTGTGACTCTGCATATGTTGCGCCGAGCCCGGCGGGTCCGGCAAGCCAACGTATGCAATGTCACAGCGCCCGCGTTGTTTCGTTAGCGTTGTGACTCTAGGTACGTTGCAGGTGCGTTGCGCCGGGCGCGGTTCGTGAGCGGGCGGATCGCGTGGCCCGGCCACGGCCCCGGTCAGCGGACTCTTTAGTCTTCCTGCATGTCGCATCCTGCATTCATGGACGAGACCATCGGGCGGTCGGGCATTGAGGTCGGCCGGGCGACGGTCGCCGAACTGAGCAGGGCGATGGTCTCCGGGCAGCTCAGCGCCGCGGAGCTGGTCAGCTTCTATACCGGGCGGACCGAGCGGCTGAACGAGCGCCTTGGAGCGGTGATCTCGG
>WNFX01001408.1_pt1 | contig 35322 bp, 30 predicted proteins | sample 5400111 | NCBI WGS metagenome assembly WNFX01 (sample SAMN13153363, study PRJNA577476) | soil metagenome | isolation source: 40 cm soil or saprolite under grassland replicate 1 | place: USA:California | collected 2016-06-15 | reverse complement strand
GACCGGCTGACCCGGGGTGGACCCGTCGTGCGTCGTCCGGGCCGCGACGACTGGTCTCTCAACGTGAACACGGACTCCCGCAGGCGCATCGTGGTCAACGCCACCGGACAGGTCGGATGCAATCGCGAGGGATACTGTAGCCGCTCGCTCGGTGCTCAGGTCCAGGTCCGCCCGTCGTCCAATGTGCAGCTCAGCATCGGACCCTCGTGGAGTCGGAGCGCCAGCGGCGCGCAGTACGTGCAGACCGTCACGGATGATTCCGCGACCACGTTCTACGGCCACCGCTACGTGTTTGCGGCATTGGTCGACAACACACTCGCCATGGAGACGCGGCTGAACGTCACGTTCTCCCCCGCGTTGACCCTCGAGTTGTACGCCCAGCCGCTGATCGAGAGCGACGCGTATTCCGGGTATCGCGAATTCGCCGCCCCCCGCCAGCTCCGGAAAGTGATCTATGGAGTCGACGTCGGCACCGATTCCGTGCCGGCTGGCGCACCGCAGCAACACTGGATCGACCCGGACGGGCCGACCGGGCCCTCGCCCAAGTTCCTGATCAACGATCCGAGCTCCACACTGCGCTCACTGCGCGGCAATGTCGTCCTGCGTTGGGAGTACCGCCCCGGCTCGACGCTGTTTCTTGTCTGGACTCGCAATGGGTCGTCGCAGCTGGAGCGCGGCCAGATCGACTTCAGGGATGACGCCGGGGCGCTGTTTCAGGGCCCGTCGTCGAATGTCGTTCTCTTGAAGGTGAATTATTGGCTGGGATTCTAGGGAAGCCGATATCGGCGCGTTGATGCGTGGTTGACGCGACCGGTCACATTCGCTTGACCATGGCCCGCGACCGCCAGTACGTTCACCCCATGACGCCAACGTTGGTGACGGCAGACCAGCTGGAGCGCCTCCGCCTGCCCGACAAACGCGTCGAGCTGGTGAAGGGTGTGCTCATCGTCAAGGAGCCGGCGGGGTATCGCCACGGTGCTGTGGCCGCCCGGCTCGCAAAGATCCTGATGGACTACGCTGATGCACAAGACCTCGGCCAGGTCGTGGCCGCCGAGACCGGTTTCACGCTGGCCAGCGATCCCGATACCGTGCGTGCGCCCGACGCCGCGTTCATCCGTCGCGAGCGGCTCCCGGACCCACCGCCCGCTGGATTTGCACGGCTCGCCCCCGATCTCGTCGTCGAAGTCCTCTCACCCGACGACCGGCCGGGTGAGGTCCTGGCGAAGGTCGCAGACTGGTTGAGCGCCGGAACCCGGCTGGTGTGGGTCGTCGACCCTGCCCGCCGGCGTGCCCGCGTCTACCGGGCCGATGGCAGCGACGCATCCGTAGATACCGATGGCGCCTTCGACGGCGAGGACGTCATGCCCGGCTTCACCTGCACGCTGAGCGCGATCCTCTAGTCTCCCTGCGTTATGACCGAGCGGGAAGCGTTTTACACAGTCGACCGGATAAAGGGAGACATCGCCGTGCTGGTCGGGGACGATGGCGCGGCGCTCCGGTCCGCGAACGGCTCGAGCGGCTGCGCAAAACCGACCCCCGGGCGTCTACGCTCGGCTGACCCCGGGCGCAAGCCCGGGGAGTCTAAGCCACCCGTCCGATCGGTAGCCTCCGGATCCGCTTCCCCGTCCCCGCGAAGATCGCGTTGCACACCGCCGGCGCGATGGGCGGCAGCCCCGCCTCGCCCACGCCTCCCGGCGCCGCGTCGCTGCGCACGAGATGCACCGCGATCTCCGGGCTGTCCGCCAGGCCGAGCATACGGTAGTCGGTGAAGTTGCTTTGCGCCACGCGGCCCCGATCGATGGTGATCTCGCCGTACAGCGCCGCCGTCAGGCCGTAGATAATCGCGCCCTGCACCTGCGCCTCGACTCCGGCCGGATTGACCACCACACCGCAGTCGATCGCGCACACCACGCGGTGCACGCGCACGGCGCCGTCCGACGCTACTGACACTTCCGCCACCTGGGCGAGAAACGTGTCACCGAACTGCCACAGCGCGATCCCGCGAGCCTGCCCGGCGGGCGGCGCCGAGCTCCAACCCGCGCGCTCCGCCGCGAGGTCGAGCACCTGGACGAGCCGTGGGTGGCCCGCCACCAGCTCGCGGCGATACGCGTACGGATCCTTGCCCGCGGCGTGCGCCAGCTCGTCCACGAAGCTCTCCACCACCCAGCCGTTCTGCGACGGGCCCACGCCGCGCCACGGCGCGACTGGTACGCCGGGGTCTTCGATCACCCGCTCGAGACGAAAATGGGGCACCGGGTAGATCAGCTCGTCCGCCCCGCGCGTGAGCAGGAATGACCCGCCCTCGGGGCCGACGAGGCGATGGCTCCACGCCACCGGCGCGCCGCGCGCGTCGAGCCCGCCGCGCAGCACGTTGTAGGTGGCGGGACGATACAGCGCGTTCTGAATGTCGTCTTCCCGCGTCCACACGACCTGGACCGGGGCGTCGATCTGCTTTGCCAGTTCTACTGCCTCGGTCGCGTAGTCCATGGGCCCGCCGCGCCGCCCGAAGCCGCCGCCCAGATAGGTCACATGCACGGTGATCGCCTCGGGCGAGAGGCCCGTCAGCTTTGCCGCCGCCCGCTCGATGCCCTGAGGGTTCTGCGTGGGCGCCCAGATCTCGCAAGCGGTGCCACGCACCTGCGCGGTGCAGTTCATCGGCTCCATGCAGGCGTGCGCGAGATAGGGCGCCTGGTAGGTCGCCTCGACGGTGCGCGCGGCGCCCTTGAGCCCCGCGTCCACGTCGCCCACCGTGCGGACTACGTCTCCGGAGCGCTCCACCGCGGCGGCGAACGCGCGCCAGATGCCGTCACTGCTCCACTGCGCCACCTTCCCCTCGTCCCACTCGACCTTGAGGGCCTGTTTCCCCTGGAACGCGGCCCAGGTGCGATCGGCCACCACCGCCACTCCACTCGAGATCTGCAGCACGCGCCGCACGCCCGGCACCGCGAGCGCCGGGGCGGGATCGAACGATTTCACCCGCCCGCCGAATACCGGACAGCGCGCCACCGCGGCGTACACCATGCCGGGAACCCGCACATCGATCCCGTAGCGCGCCTCGCCGCTGACTTTGTCCGGTGTGTCGACGCGCGGCACGCGGGTGCCGAGGATGCGGAACTCCGCTGGGGGCTTGAGCGGTGGATCGGCTGGCACCGGAAGAGTAGCGGCGAGCCCCGCCAGGTCGCCGTAGCCAAGCCGCCGACCGGTGGCAACATGCTCCACCATCCCGTTCCGCGCGCGGCACCCCTGGCGCGGCACCTTCCAGGTGAGCGCCGCCGCGCCGATCAACATCTCGCGCGCCGCGGCGCCCGCCTGGCGCAGCGGCTCGAAGCCGGAGCGCACGCTGCGGCTGCCAACGGTGAACTGGTCGCCGTACGCCTGGTCGGCGTCTGCTTGCGCCACGTGCACCCGCGCCCAATCGGCCTCGAGCTCCTCGGCCACGATCATCGGCATCGCGGTCTTCACGCCCTGGCCCATTTCGGAGCGGCCGGTCCAGATGGTCACCGCGCCGTCGGCCTTGATCTCGATCCACGCGTTGGGCTTGAATGACTGGGTGGCGTTGCGGTCGAATGCGGGGAGATGGAACCCGATCAGCAGGGATGCGCCGGCCGCCACGCCGGTCTCCAGGAACTCCCGCCGATTCATGGTCGCATGGGTCACGTCGCAGCTCCAGCGGTCGGTCGAGTCAACCTACGCCGGGCGTGGCTACGGAGTCAACCAACTTGCGGCCGGCATGCTCCCGGCGTTTACGTCCGGTGACTGGAGCCACCAGGAGCGACCTTGCTGCGCACCGCCCTCGTCGCGATCATGCTGTTCGCCCTGCCCGCGCCCCCAGCGGCCGTCGTCCAGCAGCAATGGGTTCACCTCGGCTCACGGGTGGTAGGCTCTGGGGGAGACCGCGATATCATCCGGACCGCGGGCGAGGGCCGGTTCAAGCGCATCCGCTTCCTCGTGGAGGGCGGCGACCTGGAGCTGTTCGACGTCACGATCACGTTCGCGGACGGCAAGACCTTCTCCCCCCCTGGCCGATTCTCCTTCGCCGGCAGCCTCCACAGCCGCGTCGTCGCCCTGCCCGGCGGCGCGCGAGTCATTCGCTGGATCAACTTCTTCTATCATAGGCTCCCGGGTGGCGGACCGGGCAAAGCGATCGTCCGTGTCTACGGTCGCCGCTGACTCGCTACAGAGTCAGGTAGACGACCTTGACGAACGTGTCACCGTTGAACCTGCCCTTGCCCCACTCCGCATCGAGATCGACGAAGGGCTTGGCTGCGATCGCTTGCTCGAGGGTTTTCCCGGACGCCTTGAGCTTCCGTACCCGGTCCGCGGCCGTGGAGAGCATGTCGCGATATTTCGCGAGCTCGGCCTTGGTGGCGAGAGCGCCGTGTCCCGGGACGATCTTGGTTGTGGTGTCCGCCAGGCTCAGCAGCTGGTCCGCCCCCGCGATCATCCCGTCGATCCGGCCGCCGGTGGAGCCGTCGATGTAGGGATACCTGCCATTGAAAAACACATCGCCGGTGTGCAGCACGTTGGCCTTCTCGAACCGCACGAACACGTCCGTGTCCGTGTGCGCCGGCGGAACGTGCGTCACCGCCAGCCGCTCGCCGTTCGCCTCGAGCGTGTATCCGTCCTTGAAGACTCGCTGCGGCAGGGCGTCGGTCGGCGAGGGCGGCAAGTCCAGCTCGAGCACGGCGAGGTGGTGCGGCTGGGTCATCCGCAGCTTGGTGTTTTCGTGCGCCACCAGCGTCGCACCGCCGGCGCGGAGCGGCGCGTTGTTGTCGGTGTGATCGAGGTGCCAGTGCGTATCGATCACGAACTTCACCGGAGCAGGCCCGAGTCCCTTGAGCGACTCCTGGAACTTGGGCCACGCCGGCGCCACGAACGTGTCCACCACGACCATGCCGTCGGGGCCGCGCAGCACCACCACGTTGCCGCCGGGACCGGAGAGCAGCGTGAGGTTCTCCGCGAGCGGCTGTGCCTGTATGGGGATGGCGCCGAGCTGCGCTCGAAACGCCGCCAGGGGATCCTGCTGGCCAGCTGCCGCGTACGCCAGCCGGCGGGGAAGCAGCCCGTCCACCAGCACGCCGGCGCCCACAGCCGACATCATCCGCAACCACTCGCGCCGCGTCCTGCTCGTCGCCATCCGGCTCACGGTCCACCTGCTGTCTCGGGTTGTGGTGCAATATGCCCCGGCTGTAGTCGAGGACAAGGCCAAGGCCAAAGGCTTCGAGGTCTATGAGCGAGCGGGAAGCGTTCTACACGGTCGACCGGATCGAGGGGGACATCGCCGTGCTGGTCGGAGACGACGGCGTAGGGGTCGACGTGCGTCGCAATGCGCTGCGCGTGCGGGTGCGGGAGGGGATGGTGCTGCGAGTGGGGCTCTCCGACCATGGGCCCGACTGGTCGAGCTGCACCATCGATAACGCGGAGCGCGAGCGGCGGCTGGCGGAGGCCCGCGAACGACTCGCCCGGCTGCGGAACACCGATCCCGGGGGCGACGTGGTCCTCTAGCGGTTAGAGCTCCGTGATCCCCGGGCTTGCGCCCGGGGTCAGTCAATTCTCCAGCTCGAGGTCACCAATGCGACTCCTGCTGTTCCTCGTCCTTCCCTGGCTTGCAGCTCCGCTCGCGGCGCAGCAACCCGATTCCGCCCCGGGCTTCGACCTCATCGAGGTCATGATCCCCGCGCGCGACGGAGTCAAGCTCCATACCACGATCTTGGTGCCCAGAGACGCCCGCGGCCCGCTACCGATCATCTTCACGCGCACGCCCTACGGCATCGCCCACGCCGGCAACGCGCTGCGCGGCTATTACCGGGCGTTCGCCGCCGACGGCTACAGCTTCGCGTTCCAGGACATCCGCGGGCGCTATACGTCGGAGGGCCAGTTCGTCATGCTCCGACCGCCCCGCCAGCGGGGCGACCCGAAGGCGATCGACGAAAGCACCGACGCGTACGACACGATCGACTGGCTGCTCGCGCACGTGCCCAACAACAACGGCCGCGTGGGAATGCTCGGCATATCGTATCCCGGCTGGCTCACCCTCATGGCGATGCTCGACCCGCACCCGGCGCTCAAGGCCGCGTCGCCGCAGGCATCGCCCGCCGACATGTTCCTGGGCGACGACTTCCACCATAACGGCGCGTTCCGCTTGAGCTACGGCTTCGAGTACGCGGCAAGAATGGAGACGTCGAAGCAGCAGGAGACGTTCGAGTTCGACCGCTACGACACCTTCCAGTGGTACCTCGATCTCGGGCCGCTCGCCAACGTCAATTCCAAGCACTTGCACGGGAAGATTCCCACCTGGAACGACTTCGTGGCGCACCCCAACTACGACGCGTTCTGGCAGCGGCAGGGCGCCGCTCCTTACCTCACCCGCGTCACTGTGCCCACGCTCACCGTGGCGGGATGGTGGGACCAGGAAGACTTCTATGGCCCCCTGAAGATCTACGAGCTGCTCGAGCCGCACGACACCGGACACGTCAACTCGCTCGTGGTGGGGCCGTGGAATCACGGCGGCTGGGCCGGCCCGGCGGGGGACAAGCTGGGCGCCATCGACTTCGGGAGCCCCGCATCCCGATACTTCCAGGACAGCATCCTCGCGCCCTGGTTCGCGCATTTCCTGAAGGATCGGGACGAGCCCAGGCAACCGGAGGCCATCACCTTCGAGGCGGGCGCCAATCAGTGGCGCTCCTGGGACGCGTGGCCGCCGCGACAGGGGACGACCGAGCGGCGGCTGTACTTTCAGCCCGGCGGCCGGCTCTCGTTCGAAGCCCCGACGGGGGCAAACGCCTTCGATAGCTATGTCTCCGACCCCGCCCACCCGGTGCCGTACCGCCACCGTCCGATCCCCGCCACGTATTCACCACAAGGCTCCGGGTGGCCGACCTGGCTCGTCGAGGATCAGCGCTTCGTAGACGAACGCCCCGACGTCCTGACCTGGCAGACGGAGCCGCTCACCGAGGACGTGACGATCGCCGGCGCCATCACTGCCAGGCTGTTCGTTGCTACCACGGGTACGGACGGCGACTGGATCGTGAAGTTGATCGACGTCTACCCGGAGCAGTACCCCAAGGACCCGAAGCTCGCGGGCTGGGAGCTGATGGTGGCGAACGACGTGCTACGGGCGCGCTTCCGCTCGAGCTTCGTAACGCCCGCACCGCTCACGCCGAACCAGGTGACGCCACTCACGATCGACCTGCACAGCCAGGATTACCGCTTTCTCAAAGGGCACCGGATCATGGTGCAGGTGCAGAGCAGCTGGTTCCCGCTGATCGATCGCAATCCGCAGACGTTCGTGCCGAGTATCTTCGAGGCGCGCGCATCAGACTATCGCCCGGCGACGGTCCAGGTGTATCGGTCGGCGCGATGGCCATCATCTATAGAGGTGCAGGTGGTGAAGGACTAGCCCGCCTCCGACGCCACGCGCGCCGCCTCCGCCAGCACCGCCGCCCCGACGAAGATGCTCTCCTCGGCCGCGTAAAACCGCGGCGAGTGCGCGGGGATCGGCTCGCCCCCGGGCTCGCGCGCGCCGATCCTGAGAAAGCATCCCGGCATGCGCTCGAGGTACGCGGCGAAGTCTTCACCCCCCATGTTGACGAAGCCCAACGGAACGACGGCCGCATCGCCGAGCACCGCACCGGCGGCGCGGCGCGCCCAGGCGGCGGGCCCTGGAGGATTCACGAGCGGGGGCGGGCCGAGCTCGATCGAGACCTCCCCGCGCAGCCGGTGCAGGGCCGCCGTGGCTTGCGCGATGTGGCGCACCTCCTCGACCAACCGGCGGCGCGTGTCGGGATCGGTGGCGCGCAATGTCCCCGTGAGCGTGGCGCGATCCGGGATCACATTGGGCGCCGAGCCGGCGTGCACGCTGCCGATGCTGACCACCGCCGGATAAGCGGGATTCACCCGGCGCGCAACGATCGTCTGGAGCGCGCCGATGAGCGCTCCGGCGCCGACGATCGGGTCGGCGGCCTCGTGCGGCCGGGCGGCGTGCGCACCGCTGCCCAAGAGCCTGATCTCGAAGCTGTCGGCCGAGGCCGCGAGCGGCCCCTCCTGGGCCACGACTTCGCCCACGGCGAAGCGCCGGTCGACATGGGCGCCGAAGATGGCCGCCACGCCGTCGAGCGCTCCCGACTCGAGCACGGCCTGCGCCCCGCGGCCGGTCTCCTCGGCCGGCTGCAGCACGATCAGCACGTCGCCCGCGGCGGGACACGCCGTCAGGAGATGCGCGGCGCCCACCGCCCAGGTCGCGTGCACGTCGTGCCCGCAGGCGTGCATCACGCCGGGGTGCTCGGAGGCGAAAGGGAGGCCCGTCTCCTCGGAGATCGGCAGCGCGTCGATGTCGCCGCGCACGGCGACCGGGGCGCGGCTCGAGTCGCGGCCGCGGATCCGCGCTACGACGCCGGTGCCGGCCACGCGCTCGAGGCGGCCGGGCGCGAGCTGCGCCAGTGCCGCGTGCAGCGCCTCCGCCGTGCGCTGCTCCTTGCCCGACAGCTCCGGGTGGCGGTGCAAGTCGCGCCGCAGCTCGACCAGCGTCTGTCGCAGCGCCTGGGGGAACAGCTGGTCGAGACGAGTCACCCGAGCACTTCGCGGCGCACCGTGAGGTTCTCGACGCGATCCAAGTCCACCTCGACCCCCATGCCCGGCGCGTCGCGCGGCACGCGGACCCTGCCGTCCGAATCCATGGTCCACTCCGGTGTCACGATATCGCGCTCCCAGTAGCGCGCGCTGGGGGAGAGGTCGCCGGGGAGGGAGAAGTTGGGCAGCGACGCGAGCGCCACGTTGTGAGCGCGCCCGATGCCGCTCTCCAGCATGCCGCCGCACCACACTGGGATGCCGTGCCGCTGGCAGAGATCGTGAATCGCGATGGACTGGGCGAACCCGCCCACCCGTCCCGGCTTGATGTTCACGATGCGGCCGCTCTGCAGCGTGATCATGTCCTCGGCCCGCTCCACGTCGGTGATGGATTCATCGAGACAGAGGGGGGTCTTCAAGCGTCGCTGCAGTGCCGCATGGCGCACCAGGTCGTCGCGCCCCAGGGGCTGCTCGATCATCAAGAGGTCGAACGCATCGAGCTGCCGCAAGTGCTCGGCGTCGTCCAGCGTGTAGGCCGAGTTGGCATCGACCATCAGGTGGACCTGGGGGCCGAGCGCCTCGCGCACGGCGCGCACGTAGGGCACGTCCGCGCCCGGCGCGATCTTCAGTTTGATCTTCTGGTATCCCTGCTCGAGCGCGGCGCGCGCCCGGCGCACCAGCGCCTCGGGGCTCGCCTGGATCCCGAGCGAGATGCCCGTGACGATCCGCTCGCGCGTGCCGCCCAGGAAGGACGAGAGCGAACGGCCGCACACCCGCGCGGCGAGCTCCCAGCATCCCATCTCGACCGCGGCTTTCGCCATGCGGTGGCCGCGAAAGTCGCGCTCCAGGATGGCATGGACGATCTCCGGTCCCTCGAGCTCCTGCTTCAAGATGCGGGGCGCGACCCAGGCGCGAATCGCGAGCCACGCCGTGTCGATCGTCTCGTCGGAGTAGTTGGGCTGCTCGCCGGCGACGCATTCGGACCAGCCGGTGACGCCGTCGGACGACGTCAATTGCAGCAGGCAGATGCGCCGCTCGCTCACGAGACCGGACGAGATGCGGAACGGCTCCTTGAGCGGGAGCCGGATCTCGCGCAGGGTGATCCGCTCGACCGAGAGCATCAGCGCGTGCGGGCCAGCACGTAGTAGCCGCGCCCGGCCGGGGCATCACGATAAAACCCCGCCACGTGGTAGCCGTGCTCCAGGGCCCAGGTGAACGCCGCGCGGGTGGTCGCGCGCCAGCGGCCGGCGAGCGCGAGCGAGTGCTGCTGCACTTTGTCGATTTCCAACGGGATCTCGACGCGCAGCGGCCGCGCGGGCGGCCCATCGCGCAGCTGCGGCATGGTGGGCACGCCGTCACCGTCCGACGCATTCACCACGCGCGCCGTACTCTTCGCCTCGGGTTGGTGTGGCGTGTCGGTGATACCGGGCGTGGCGATCTCCCAGGCTACGATGAACCGATCGGTGCCGAGGCCCCGATGCAGAGCGCTGTCGGTGTCGCTGCCGTACATGTCGATCACGTACTCCGATACCCGCACGCCCAGCCGGTTGAAGTTGAGGTGCGCGTTGCGGGCGACGAGCGGGTCGAACGTCCAGTACACGAGCCCCACGCCCATGGCGAGCAGCGTCTCGCGCTGAAACTGTTTGAGTCGCCTGCCGATGCCGCGGTCGCGCAGCTCCGGTCGCACGGCGAGCATGTCGGACCAGTGGACCAGCCGGCCGTTTTCGACGCCGGTCATGCCGAACACGAAGCCGACGAGCTGGTCCCGGGCGTCGAACGCGCCCGCCGTCACCCCGCCCAGCCGCTGGCTGACCTTGAGGATAGCGGCGGGAACGCGCTCGCTGAAGTCGGCGCCCCAGGTTTCCTCCTGCAGGGCGACGCAGCCGACGAAGTCTTCGTGGGTAGAGAGGTGACGGATGTGCAGGCCGTCGGGCGGGGCGGCGGGGAGGGGACGGTCCATTCAGGTATGCGGCAAAGTATACAATCGGGGCCGTCCCGGCAACGTTTGGGCGGCTTGCGTTGCACACGACTTTGTACACATTATAGCCCTCTCCTCGCTCGGGAAGCGCGCTCATGCATCGAACGGCCGTCGCCGCGCCGTGGCTCGTGGTCCTCGGTTTCGCACCCCTCACCGCGCAAGGGCGCGGACAAACGCTCCCGGGGCCCGTCCCCGCCACGCTCGCCGAGCGCGTCCAGCAGGTGATCAGTCGGCCCGAGTACCGCCGCTCGAGCTTCGGCGTCGCGTTCTACGATCTCGACTCGCACACGCCGCTGTTCACCCTCAACGCCGACAAGCTGTTCGTCCCCGGCTCGACGACGAAGCTCGTCACCGAAGGGACCGGCTTGGAGCTCTTGGGCCCGGACTATCGATTCCACACGCGCCTGTATCGCACTGGTCCGATCCGCAAGGATGGCACGCTGGACGGCGACCTCGTGCTGGTGGCGAGCGGCGACCCCAACCTCTCGGGACGCATCCGCCCCGACGGCACGCTCGCCTTCGAGAACCAGGACCACGCCTACGACGGCAGCCCCGACACCAAGGCCGTGCCGGGCGATCCGCTGCTCGTGATCCACGAGCTGGCCGATCAGGTCGCGGCGCGCCACATCACCCGGGTGAAGGGGCACGTGCTGATCGACATCAGTCTGTTTCCCGAAGGCGAGCGCGAGCTGGGCACCGGCGTGGTGATCTCGCCGGTGGCGGTGAACGACAATCTCGTGGACGTGACGATCGCTCCCGGTGCCGCGCCGGGCGCTCCGGTGACGGTGACGCCGTCCCCCGTCACCGGGTACGTACGCTTCGTCAATCAGGCGACCACTGCACCGGCGGACTCGACACCGGAGATGCGCTGGGCCTCGGACTCGGCCGCCCCCGACGGGTCACACACGGTGACCGTGGCGGGGCGGTTCCCCGCCGGTAAACCGGCGTGGCTCTTCAGCTACGCGGTGCCGCAGCCCAGCCGGTTCGCCGAGGTCGTGCTGGTGGAAGCGCTCAAGGCGCGGGGCGTGCGCGTGGTGGTGAGCCCCGCCGGCGTGCGGCACGACTTCAAGGCGCTGGCCTCGGCCTACACGCCCGACAACCTGGTGGCCGAGCACGTGTCGCCGCCGCTCACCGAGGAGGCGAAGGTCACGCTCAAGGTGAGCCAGAACCTGCACGCATCGATGATGCCGTTCATCCTGAGCGGAGTCCTCGCGCACGACGGCTCGGCCAAGGCGGGGTTCAAGCTCGAGCATGACCTGCTCGAGCGCGCCGGGCTCGACCTGAGCGGCGCGTCGCAGGGCGACGGGGCCGGTGGAGCGGCGCACTTCGCGCCCGAGTTCATGGTGCGATTCCTCGCCTACATGGCCAGCCGGCCGTATTTCCCGGCCTACCTCGCCGCGCTGCCGGTATTGGGCCGCGACGGCACCCTGTGGAAGGTGCAGCCCGATTCACCCGCCGCCGGTCATGTGCAGGCCAAGACGGGCACGTACGTGGAGGTGGACCATCTGAACCGCGCGCTGATGGTGAACGGCAAGGGGCTCGCGGGCTACGTGACGACCGTGGGGGGCCGGCGTCTCGCGTTCGCCGTGTACGCGAACAACGTGCCGGTGTCGGCCGAGCAGGGTGCCATCGAGCGCACCATCGCGCAGGCGGTGGGTGAGATCGCGGCGGCGGCATACGACGCCGTGCCGTGAGCAGGAGGACCGGGTTTCGCTGTACGGGACCGTCAATCCGGAGGAGGTAGGCCGTGTCGCACGTCATGTCGAACACCGTCGCCCTGCTCGCGCTCGTCGCGGCACCGGCGATCGCGCAACAGCAGGAGGAAGGCGAGGTCGCGGGTATGGTCGTTGCCCAGGCTTCCCAGGGTCCCCTCGCGGACGTCCAGGTTAGCATCGCGGACCAGCCGGGGAAGACGGCGACGACCGATGTGTCGGGTCGGTTCCGGCTCACGGGCGTGAGCGGCACTGAAGTCACGCTCATCGCGCGGCTGATCGGGTATCGTCTGGCGACGCGGACGGTGCCGGTCGGCGCCACGGACGTCCGGCTGGCGCTCGCCGATCGGCCGATCGAGCTGGACCAGATCGTGGTCACGGGGACGGCAGGCGGGCAGCAACAGCGTGCGCTGGGCAATTCCGTCGCCACGATCAAGGCCGACGCCGTGGTGGCGGCCGCACCCATCCCCGATGTGCAGAGCCTCATCAACGGCCGCGCGGCGGGCGTGGTGGTGATGCCCGGGACCGGGATGGTCGGGAGCGGCGCCAAAATCCGCGTGCGCGGGGTGTCCACGTTCTCCCTGTCTGGCGAACCCCTGATCTACGTGGACGGGGTGCGCGTGAATAACGAGACCGGCACCGGCATGTCCGTGCAGGCGTTCGGCTCGGGCGTCGTGTCGCGCCTCAACGACTTCGATCCGGCGGAGATCGAGAGCGTCGAGATTCTCAAAGGGCCGGCGGCCGCGACGCTGTACGGCACGGAGGCGGCGCGCGGCGTGATCAACATCATCACCAAAAAGGGCGCCACGAGCGGGACGCGCTACAGCTTCACCGTCCGGCAGGGGGGGAACTGGTTCATGGACCCGGAGGGCCGGGTTCCGACGAACTACTGGCGCGACACCCTTGGCGTCATCCGGTCGGTGAACGTCATCCAGACGGAGAATGCCCGCGGTACGCCGGTGTTCCGCACCGGCACGCTCAACGACTATGCGGCGAGCTTGAGCGGCGGCGCCGGGATCCTGCGCTATTTCGCGTCCGCCGGCTGGACGCGCGACCAGGGGGCCGAGCCGAACAACGCCCGGCGGCAGACGAGCGTGCGCTCGAATCTGCAGGTCACGCCCAGTCCCAAGGTCGACCTCGAAACGAGCGTCGGCTACATCTCGAGCAACACGACGCTGTCGTGCGAGGCGGGGTGCGGCGGCGCGACATGGGGCTCCTGGTTCTCGACTCCCAAGAATCTCCCGCAATACTGCGGCGAGGTTCCTGGGGCCGACCCTGTGACCTGCGGCTGGGCACGGGGCTTCCAGAGCTCGCCACCGGAGGCGGACCGCTCGATGCAGGACTGGCAGGACATCAATCGTTTCACCGGGAGCGTCACGCTGAACTACCATCCGCTCAAATGGATGACGCACCGCGTCGTGGTCGGCACGGATTTCACGCAGGAGAAGAACCAAGAGCTGCTGCCGTACCTGACGAACGACACGCTGCGCTTTTTCTGGGGCCAGTTCGCCGACGGCTGGAAGTACCAGAACCGGCGGGACATCGTCTACAACACGTACGACTACCTCGGCACCCTGAAGTTCGACCTGACGCCGCGGCTCAATTCGGCGACGTCGTTCGGCATGCAGTACTACCAGAAACAGTTCTCTTGGATCAAAGCGGAGGGCGACTTCTTCCCGGCGCCCGGGCTGGAAGCCGTTTCCGCGGCCGCCACGAAGCCGGTGACCTCCGACTCGAGTCTCGCCAACAACACGGTCGGCTTCTACGCGCAGCAGCAGTTCGGCTGGCAGAATCGCCTGTTCCTGACCGCTGCGCTGCGGGTGGACAACAACAGCTCGTTCGGGAAGGACATCAAGTGGGTCACCTACCCGAAGGCGAGCCTGTCGTGGGTATTGAACGAGGAGCCGTTCTTTCAGCAGCACGCACCTGCGCTGATCAGCACCCTCAAGGTGCGCGGCGCGTACGGCGAGTCGGGGGTGCAGCCCGATATCTTCACGGCCCTGCGCACGCTCAACCCCGTGCCGGGCCCCAACGGCACGCCGGCGCTCACGCCGGGGGCCATCGGCAACCCGAACCTGGGCCCCGAGCGGGGCAAGGAAATCGAGCTCGGGTTCGATGCGGGCCTATGGTCCGATCGGGTGGGTGTCAACTTCACCTACTACAACACGCGCACGCTCGACGCGATCCTGCTCCGCGGCGTCGCGCCCTCGTCGGGCTTCGGGGGCACGAACCAGTACGTGAACGCCGGCGAGATCCGGAACAGCGGCATCGAGACGCTCGTCAAAGCGCAGCTCGTCGGCGGGCGGAGCTACGGCTGGGACGTGAGCCTGAGCCTGTCCCATAACTCGGGGAAGGTGGTGAAGCTGAAAGGGACGGATACCACGATCGTACTCGGGGACATCCAGCAGCGGATCGGCTACGCTCCCTGGTCGTGGTTCCGGGAGCGGGTGGTGAGCGCGGACTTCGACGCGGTGACGAAGCGAGCCATCAACGTGATGTGCGACGACGGCCGGGGCGGAGCGACGCCGTGCTTCAATGCCAACGGCCTGATCGTCGCGCCACGCGTCTACCTGGGCCGCGCCGTCCCGTCCCTGGAAGGCTCGTTCGCGTCCAACGTCCGTTTCCTCGACCGCTTCCGTCTCACGATGATGATCGACTTCAAGAGCGGCTACAAGAAGCTCGACAACAACCTGCGGGCGCGCTGCCAGGTGTTCCGCACCTGCCTCGAGAACATGGAGCCGCAGAAGTACGATCCCAGGCTGATCGCGCAGATGCAGAGCAACGGCACGCTTCGGGACTTCGTGATCAACGACGCGAAGTTCGCCAAGCTGCGCGAGATCGCCCTGAGCTACGACGCGCCCGAGAGCTATGCCGCCCGCGTCGGCGCGCGCAGCATCTCGTTCAGCGTCGCCGCGCGCAACCTGCACACCTGGACCGGATACACGGGCGTCGATCCGGAGGACATGTTCCTGTCGGGCACACCGAATTTCCTGGAACAGTCCAATCTGCCCCAGCTCGCTTCCTTCGTCTTCACGACTCACGTGAGCTTCTGAGGAGCCCTGACGATGACACGGAATCCTCTCTTCCGGCTGGCCGCGGCGATTGCGCTGGCGGCGCTGCTGGCGTGCAATCAGCTCCTGGATGTGAACGCCACCGATCGCGTGCCGGCGGAGCTGTTCGACGACCCCGCGCAGGCGTCGCTGATGGTGAACAGCGCCGTCGGGGACTTCGAGTGCGGCATCGGGTCCTTCGTCGTGGTCGAGGCGATCATCTCGGACGAGTTCTCGGACGCGCAGCTTGGCGCCGCCGCCTGGCCCTACGACCGGCGCGACGCCAATACCCAGCCGGGGGGCATCTACGGCACGAATCCCTGCACCAGCAACCAGAACCCCGGCGTCTACACCCCGATGTCCACCGCCCGCTGGAGCGCCGACCACGCGTTGACCAAGCTCCAGGCGTGGACCGATCAGCAGGTGCCCGGCCGCGGCGCGTTGATGGCCCGGTCGGCCCTGTACGCCGGGTTCAGCTACAGCCTGATGGGCATGGCGATGTGCCAGGCGGCCTTCGACCTGCAGGCGCCGATCGACCAGCCGGCCATGTTCGCGCTGGCCGAGGACCGATTCACGACGGCGATCGGCGAGGCCACGACGGCCGGGCTGGCGAGCGTCGTCAACGCGGGCCTCGTCGGGCGCGCACGGGTGCGCCTGTTCCGGGGTGACCTGCCGGGCGCTGCCGCCGACGCCCAGCTCGTGCCCGCGGGCTTCGAGCTGGACGCGAGCGCCAGCTCGGACGACAACCGTCGCTTCAACCGCGTGAACGCGGTCACGACCTTCTTCGGGTTCTACACGGTCGACACAATGTCCCGGAGACTGAGGGTCGGGCCCACGGTGTTCGTGCCCGGTGGAGACAGCACGGGGTTCGTCCTGGACCCACGATCCAAAGCCGACTCGACGCCCACCCGAGCGGCGGACGGCGTCCAGAAGATCTATCAGCCGGCCAAATACCCCAGCCGCGACACGCCGATCCCGATCGCGCACTACGAAGAAGCGCAGCTCATCGTCGCCGAAGCGCAGGGCGGCGCCAACGCGGTCACCATAATCAACGCGCTGCGCGACGCCCAGAGCCTGCCGCACTACACCGGCCCGACCGACGCCGCCTCGATCACACAGTTGATCGCGGATGAGCGGCGCCGCGTGTTGTTCGTCGAGGGATTCCGGAACTACGACATGCAGCGATTCAATCTGCCGCTCCTCCCGGCACCGGGGACGAACTATCCGTCCAAGGGAGGAACCTACGGCAACACGACGTGTCTGCCGCTTCCCGACATCGAGCGGTTCAACAACCCGAACGCGAGTGCGTCCCGATGAAGAGGTTCTTGGTTCTCGTGCTGGGAATCGTGAGCGCAGTCCCCCGCACGGCACAAACGCAGTCCCCGCCGCTCAAGGGGTTCGACGCCTACGTCGAGCAGGCGCTGCGTGACTGGCGCGTGCCCGGGGTGGCGGTGGCTGTGGTCCGGAACGACTCCGTGGTGTTCAGCAAGGGCTACGGGGTGCGCGAGCTGGGCAAGCCCGCCCGCGTCGACGCGCACACGCTGTTCGCCATCGGCTCCACCACCAAGGCGTTCACCGCGGCGGCGCTCGCCATGCTGGTCGATTCCGGCAAGGTCGCGTGGGACGATCCCGTCACCAAGTATCTCCCCTGGCTCGAGCTGTCGGACCCGTACGTCACGCGGGAACTGACGGTGCGCGATCTGCTGACGCACCGCAGCGGCCTGCCGCGCGGCGATCTCGTGTGGTACGGATCGGGGCTCGACCGCTCGGAGGTGCTGCACCACCTCCGCTACCTGAAGCCCGGCTGGAGCTTCCGCTCGAAGTACGGCTACCAGAACATCATGTTCCTCGCGGCGGGCGAGGTGGTCGCCGCAGCGAGCGGGATGTCCTGGGGCGACTTCCTGAAGACGCGGATTTTCACGCCGCTCGGCATGAGCGGCACCAACACCAGCGTCACGGCCCTCTCGGGCGACGTCGCGACGCCCCACAAGAAGATCGACGACACCGTCCGGGTCATCCCCTGGCGCAACATCGACAACATCGCGCCCGCGGGCTCGATCAACTCGAGCGTGGCGGACCTGGCCCAATGGCTGCGGCTGCAGCTCGCGGGCGGCGCCTATGGCGGCCGCCGCCTGCTGAGCGACTCGGTGGTCGAGGAGATGCACTCGCCCCAGATGGTGGTCCGCATCAGCAAGGATTCGCGCGACATCTTCCCCGACACGCACTTCCTTTCGTACGGGCTCGGCTGGCTGCTGCGCGATTACCACGGCAAACAGTTCGTGGGCCACGGCGGCGCGATCGACGGCATGCGCGCCGAGATCGGGCTCGTACCGGAAGCCCATGTGGGCGTGGTGGTGCTGTGCAACCTGGACGGCACCAGCTTCCCGTCGGCCATTCTGTACCGCGCGCTCGACGCGTACCTGGGTGCGCCGCCGCGCGACTGGAGCGCCGTGCTGCTCGCGGCCACACGCAAGGCCGAAGCGCGCGGCGACTCGACCGACAAGGCGTTCGAGGCGAAGCGGGTGCGCGACACGCATCCCTCGCTGCCGCTCGAGCGCTACGCCGGCAGCTACGTGGACAGCCTGTACGGCACGATCGAGATCGCCGAGCAAGGAGATCACCTGGTGGCGCGATGGGGGCCCGCGTTCACCGGCGACTTGACCCACTGGCACTTCGACACCTTCAAGGCCACCTGGCGCGACCGCGGCCTGGGCGCGAGCTACCTGACCTTCAGCGTGGATGACGAAGGCAAAGTCGCCTCCGTGGAGGTGCGGGAGGTGGGCGAGTTCAAGCGGTCGACGCCGCCGCCCACCCGCCAGGCGGGACGGTAACCATGCAGCTGCATCGCGTGCTGCCGCTGGTCCTGCTCGTCGGCGGGTGCGCGCACGCGCCCGGGGTCGGCACGCCCACGCCCGCCGCCGGCCCGTACGACGTGGTGATCGAGGGCGGCCGGGTGGTGGACGGCACGGGTAGTCCCTGGTATTACGGCGACGTCGCCATCAAAGGCGACCGTATCGCCCGCATCACGCCGGCGGGCTTGCTCGCCCGGGCGAGCGCGGCGCGCCACATCGACGCGCGCGGGCTGGTGGTGGCGCCGGGGTTCATCGACATCCAGGCGCAATCGGGTGAGGCCCTGCTCGCGGGCGACAGTCGCGTGTTGAGCATGGTGACGCAGGGCGTGACCACGATGATCCTGGGCGAGGGCGAGACGCCCGCGCCGGCGAACGAGAAAATCGTGGCCATGTATCGCCTGACGGACTCGGCCCTGGCGCGGTTGTTCCGCTCGTTCGCGGGGCCGAGGGGCTTCGGCGCCTGGCTCGGCGCCATGGCACAGCACCATGCGTCGGTGAACTTCGGCTCGTTCATCGGGGCGGGCACGGTGCGCGCCTACGCCAAGGGACAAGCCGAAGGGCCGGCCACTCCCGCGGAGCTCGACACGATGCGCGCGGTGGTGCGCCGGGCCATGGAAGACGGCGCGTTCGGCGTGGCGAGCGCGCTGATCTATCCGCCGGGAAGCTATGCCTCGACGGCCGAGCTCGTGGAAGAAGCGAAGGTGATGGCGTCGTACGGCGGCGTGTACATCACCCACATGCGCTCGGAGGGCGACCGCCTGCTCGAGGCGGTGGATGAGGCGCTCACCATCGGGCGCGACGGCGGCGTGCCGGTCGAGATCTATCATCTCAAGGCAGCGGGGGTGAAGAACTGGCCCAAGGCCCGGCTCGTGGTGGCGAAGATCGATTCGGCGCGCGCGGCGGGGCAGGACGTGGCGACCGACCAGTACGCCTACACGGCGGGAGCGAACGGGTTCTCGTCCTGCATTCCGCCCGCGGCGCACGCCGACGGCAAGCTGCTGGAGCGGCTGGGCGACGCCCCCACGCGCACGGCGATCGTGGCCGACATGCTGCGGCCCGACGCGACGTGGGAGAACCTCTGCCTGAGCGCCACCCCCGACGGTGTGGAAGTAGTGGGGTTCAAGGTCGACTCGCTCAAGCGCTATGAAGGCCAGCGCTTGAGCCAGATCGCGCGCGCGATGGGCAAGACCTGGCCCGACGCGATCATCGACCTGACGCTCGCCGAGCATGACCGGCTGGGCCAGCTGTTGTTCATCGCGTCCGATTCGAACGTGGCGATGCAGATCCGGCAGCCGTGGATGAAATTCGGGACCGACGCCGAGGGCCTCGATCCCGACAGCATGCAGGGCCAGATGACTCATCCGCGCGCCTACGGCAACTATCCCCGCATTCTGGGGCGGTTCGTGCGCGAGCAGAAGCTGCTGACGCTCGAGGATGCGGTCCGCAAGATGACGGGAGCGGTGGCGGCCCGGCTTTCCATCAGAGACCGTGGCCTGCTGAACGAGGGGATGTACGCCGATGTCGTGCTGTTCGACCCGGCGACGATCATCGACCGTGCGACCTACGAGCAGCCGAACCAGCTGTCTGTCGGGGTGCGCGAGCTCTTCGTGAACGGGGTGGAGGTGCTGCGGGACGGCGTGCACACGGGGGCGAAGCCGGGGCGCGTGGTCTTGGGGCCCGGGGTCCGGGGCCGGGGCGGTAGGCCACCCGAATGACTGTTGCGGGGCGCGGAAGTCCGCTGGTAGGTTGCCTCACGCGTGGGTAATTCCAGAGCGACCAAGGCAAAGGTGCGGCAACCGGCGCTCCCGGTGGTCCGGGGGGCACGCGGCGACCGCATCGTGCGCGCCTACCAGCAGCTGCGCGAGCTGATCGTGTGGGGCCGGCTGGCGCCGGGGTCGCGCGTGATCGAGAGCGACATCGCGGAGCGGCTGGGGGTGAGTCGCACACCGGTGCGGAGCGCCCTGCACCGGCTGCAGCAGGAGGGCTACATCGTGGGTGTGGGGCGGGGCAGCGAGCAGCGCCTCACGGTGGCCCCGCTCACGCAGGACGACGCGCGCGACCTGTTCGCGATCATCGGAGCGATCGAAGCGCTCGCGGCGCAACATGCGGCGGGGCTCGAGCGGCCGGAGCGTGGTCGGCTCGTGGTCAAGCTGCGGCAGCTGAACGGGGCGCTCGAGCAGGCGGCCGAGGCTGCGCGCCCCGATCCGCTGCGCATTTTCGATCTGGACACGAGCTTTCACCGGGCCTACGTGGAAGCGGGGGCCGGCTTGCGTCTCCTGGCGCTACACGACGCGATCAAGCCACAGGCGGAGCGCTACGTGCGGCTGTACACCAGCGCGCTGGTCGACGAGATCGCCCGCTCGGTCGAGGAGCACGAGAAGATCGTGGAGCAGATCGAGGCGGGGAGCGCGGAGGGGGCGTGGCGGGCGGTGCAGCGCAACTGGCGCAACGCGGCCGGCCGGCTCAGCCGGGTGATCGTGACGTTGGGGGAACGGGGCAGCTGGTAGGGGGTCAGGGCTGGCCCTTAGCGCGCTCGCAACTGGTCAAACCAGTTCAAGACCACGACGAAGTCGCCCGTCGGCTTGGGGGATCGTACCAACACGAAGCTCCGCCCGTCCCGCGTCACGTCGTAGGTGCGATACACGGGATCGCTCAGGTAGTTGCCCTCGAACAGCTGGCGCCGGGCGCTCACGGTGAACGTGGGAAGTGGGGCGATCGCGGCCACCATCATCCTGGTGCCGTTCCGATAGAACAGCTCGCGGCCACTCGGCGCCCACAGCGGCTCGCTCCCGCCGTCGAGGGAGACCTGCCAGCGGCCGCCCGGTCCAGGGAACGGCCGCACGTACACCTCGAGCCGCCCCGACTCATTGGAGGCATACGCGACCCAGTGTCCATCCGGTGACAGCGACGGCGAGTGATTGTCGAACTGGTCGGCGAGGAACGACTCGGGTGTGCGCGCTCCTCCCCCGAGCGGCAAGACACGGATCGAGCGGAGCGGCCCTCCGCCTCCGGAGCGAAACAGCAGCGTGCGGCCGTCGGGCGTGACGTCACCGGCCCACTGGTCGTCCGGCGCCACCAGCAGCGACTCGGCCGGGGCGGTGCCATCGGCGGGAATCCAGTACAGGTCCGCGTCGCCGATCTGGCCGCGCGAGTAGACGATGTGACGGCCGTCCGGCGTCCAGATAGGTCGGCGGCCCGCCTGATCGAAGGTGAGCCGGGTGCGGCTGTGCCGCGCGATGTCGTACACCCACACGTCCGCGTTCACCAGGTCCGGCTCGTCCACCTCGACCGCGAGACGGCGGCCATCGGGCGAAAGCCGCGGCGCCGCGTAGCCCTGCGGCTCGCCCGGCAGCACCCGCGCGCCGCCGGCTCGGTCGACCATCACGAGCTCGCGCAGCACCGCCGGTGCGGACACGTACGCGAACGCGCCGTCCAAGGACATTCCCATCCGCGCGGCGCCGCCCGGTCCGACCACGACGCCATCCGCCACAGGCACCGCCGCCCCCGTGATCGCGAGGCGCGATGGGTCGAACGGCAGCGCCAGCAGCGTGCCGCTGCGCGTGGCCAGGACCACATGGCCCGAGGATACGTACCGTGGGTTGCTGCCCAGCTGCGTGAAGCGCGTGAGCTTGCCGGTCGCGAGCGCGAGCGCCCCCAGCCGGTCGACCCCCTGGGATCGGATTTGGAGCAGCAGCGCCTTGGCGTTCGGCAGGTAGTGGGGGAACAGGTACGATTCGCCGCGGCTCGAGTCGGCCTGGAGCAACAGCCGCGGCTCGCCTCCCGCCGCGGCCACCGTCATCAGTCCCTTGTCCGAGCGAAACACGATGGTGTCGCTCTCTCCCCACGTCGCCCCCAGGACCAGCCCGAGCACGTCGGCAACCGTGACCGGGGAACTTCCTCCCCCTCCCCCTCCCCCTGCCAGCGGAAGCTTGTAGAGCTTGCCACCAGAGAAGTACGCCACCCACCGTCCGTCCGGCGAGAAGAACGGACCGCGGGCGTTTTGCGTGCCGGCCAGACCCACGGGCTCGAGCTCGTCGAGTTTGCGGCTGAACAGCTGGTTACCGGTGGTGGTGGAGCTGACGTAGACGATCCGCGAGCCGTCCGGAGACAACGCCACGGTGGGGCCCGCCGAGAACTCCGCCAGCGGCGCGCCCGGCGGCAACGCCAGCGTGAAGCGAGCCACCGGTCGCGCTCCGCGCTCGGGCCGCGGACGCAGCGCGACCCAGAGCGCGAGGCCGATCGTGAGCCCGGCGATCGCCCAGGGCGCGACGTCCCGCGCGGCGAGCCGATCGACACGCCTCGGCGCAGACGCCGCGCCCGGCCGCGCGAGCGCCTCGGCGAACTGCGCTGCCGTCTGGAACCGGTCCGCCCGCACCTTGGCCAGCGCCTTCACGACCGCGGCCTCGACGTGCGGTGGGACCGACTCCCGTAGTTGTCGCAGCGGTCGCGGTCGGTCCGTCACGACCCTCGCGAGCACCGACTGGACCGTGGGTCCGGTGTGCGGCGGCTCGCCGGCGAGCATCTCGTACAGGACGGCGGCGAGCGAGTAGATGTCGCTGCGCGCGTCGATGAGCCGGTCTCCCGTCGCCTGTTCCGGGCTCATGTACTGTGGCGTGCCGAGCGACAGCCCGGTTTGGGTGAGCCGCGAGCCCGCCGCTGCGGAGACGGCGAGTGCGATCCCGAAGTCCGCCACCACCGCCTGGTGGTCCTGGAACAGGACATTCTCGGGCTTGATGTCGCGGTGGACCACGCCGTGGCGATGCGCGTAGTCGAGCGCCGCGGCGACGTTGGCGGTGAGGCCGACGGCTTCGTCAATCGGGAGCTGCTTCTCCCGCTCGAGCCGACGCCGCAGCGTTTCGCCCTCCACGTAGGGCATCACGTAGTAGATCAGGCCGCCTGCCTGGCCGGAATCAAACAGCGGCAGGATGTGCGGATGCTGCAGGTGGGCGGTGACCCGGATCTCACTCAAGAAGCGATCGATCCCGAGCACGGCGGCGAGCTCGGGGCGCAGCACCTTCATGGCGACGTGACGGTCGTGCTTGAGATCCCTGGCGAGGTACACGGTCGCCATCCCACCGGCGCCGAGCTGACGTTCAATGGCGTACTGCTCGGCGAGGGCCCCCTCGAGACGCTCCCGCACGTCGGCCATGGGGTCTCAAAGTACGGCTCGGGAAAACGAGCGGCAATGCGAGGGGCTCTCAGCCCGAGGAACCGCGCAGCGTCACCAGCTCCGTGAGCAACGCGCGCTGCGCCGGATTGATCTTCTCGAGGGCCATCGGGACCGCGAACCACTCGGCGCGGTCGACCTCGGGGAATTCCTGACGCTTGCCGGACTTGGGAGGCCATTCGAGCGAGAACACGTTGCTGCGGAGCTGCGTCGCGTTACAGTCGCCTTCCACCGCCCAGGCGTGGACGACCTTGCCACCGCGCTGCGTGACCGGCGTCAGCGGGATGAACGGGCCCTGGGCTCGACAGCCGGTCTCCTCCTCGAACTCGCGCCGCGCGGCCGCCAGCGGCTCCTCTTCCGCCGGAAACTCACCCTTGGGAATCGACCAGGCCCCTTCGTCTTTCCTCGCCCAGAACGGACCGCCCGGGTGCACCAGGAGAACCTCGAGCTCACCGTTCTTCAAGCGAAACATCAGGAGACCGGCGCTTTGCCTCGCCATTCTGCGCCCTTCCGCGTCCCTCCGCGGCGTCTCACGGGAGCCGCCAGATATTGATGATCCCCCTTATGGCGTGATCGTTCGAGTTCCCCTCCGGTAGCGCGATCCTCCCGTCCGCCACGATGGGGCTGTTCCAGTGGCCGCCGCCACACTCGAGTTTCACAAGCTCGCGCCCGGTCGCCGGGTCGTACACGCGGAGTCCGCCGCCCGGGTCGTACACGAACAAGAGACCGTCGGCGACAACGGGGCTCGTGCCGGCGTTCCCGTTGTGCCACAGTGGGCGCAGCTCGCCGTCGACGAGCGTCCAGGCCGCGGTGCCGCCGTTGTCGGCGGCGAAGAGCGACGTCGCCGTCGCGGTTCGCAGCACCGCGGGCGCCGTGAAGCGAGCCGCGCCCGATGGGATGACCTGGCGCTCCCCGCCGCGATGCGGCGCGGTCCCTTTCATCTGGCGCCAATCGAGCAGCCTGATCGATCCGTCCTTCCCGCCCTGCACGATCAGGTTGCCGCCGAGCAGGACAGGCGACGTCGAGCCCAAGTCCGCGTCGCTCGCCTCGAGCTCCGCGGTGTTGACCGGCGTGTAGTTGCCGAGCAGCTGGGTGGCGCTCGAGTCGAGCTCGAGCACGGCGTCCCCCCAGTCGCTGAGCAGCTCGCCGGAGCCAGTAACCCCGGCCGGTCGCTGCAGAGCGAGTTCCACACGTGCAACAGCTTGCCGCTCGCGCCGTCCACCAGCGCCACATGGCCCTGATAGGGGGACGCATCGCCGATGTAGCCGCCGGTGGTGGCGATCACGCGCCCGCGGAAATACTTGAGCGGCGACGCGATCTTCTCGCGCCGGGGGAGGCTGGTGATCGCGGTGCTCCAGACGACCCGGCCGTCTCGGACGGCGAGCTTCTGGATTCTGCCATCGGGCGAGGCCGCGTACAGGTATGCCCGGTCGGGATCGGCGACGGGCGTCGCGGTCGTCATGCGGTACGATCCCGCCCACGAGCTGTACTCCGAAGGTGTGTACTCCCATCGGATCGTGCCGCTGGCGGCGTCGATCGCCAGCGTCTTGCCGTACGTCGTGGTGACGAAGAAGACGCCGCGGAGGTAGATCGCCGCGGCGTCGACCGTCCCGTCGATGGCCACCTGCTGCCGCACGAGCGAGCGGACGTTGGCTGCGGTAATCCCGTTCTGGGCCGTGGCGGTGCGGCAGAGCGCGCATCCGGCCACGAGAAGGACTAGCGCGAGCCTAGCCACTAGCGAATGATGAACAGCTTGGAGGCGAGCTTCCCGATCCCGCGCGCCACGACCGCCAGCGGGCCGAGCACCCGTTTGCGCTCGAGGCTGACGCTGAGCGCTGCGAGCTGGGTCTGGGACTTGAGCTGGTCGAGCCGCGCTTGCAGCCCGTCGATGTCGGCCTGCAGCCGGGCGATCTGCTTCTCGAGGCCGAGCACTTCGTCGAGCGTGGCGGCGCGGCCGAGCAGCTGTTGCAGCCGGTCGCGCAAGGCGATGCTGCTCCTGAGCCGCGCCTCGAGATCGGTGTACTGGTCGGTGACGTCGGTTCCGGTGATGCGGCGCTGCTTTTCCTTCCCCAACCCCGCGACCTCATCCATGATGCCGTCGAGCTCTGCCGCGGGTACCCTGGCCTCGACCCGCGCGTTCCCGTTGCTGCTCGCGCTGGAGCGCTCCAGGTAGCCCCCCGACTCCTGCACGATATGCTCCACCCGACGAGCGATGACGACGGGAGAGTCGACCTGCACCTGCTGCTCCCCGGTGCGGACGGTCATCCGGTCTACGGTCGATACGCCCGGCGCGAGCGGCTGCGGCGACGCGACGGGGTGGACCTGGCTGCCTACACACGCGACGGCGACCCCGGCGGCGAGCAGCGCGGCCCCGGTGCGATGCATGGACGAGCGTGACATGGTGGGCCTCGAGGAAGGAGAATGCCTCTGGTACTCGCGGCTCCAGCGAAGGTGCCAAGCGCCTAGCGCCCAACCAGCCACGCTTGCCGGCGGGCGCGTTGCTTGGGGCTGACATCCGCGGCGTCGACGAAGCCCACGCGTGGCCGGTTGTAGCCGGTGACCGCGACGGTCACACGCATCGGCTGGCCGCCGCGGCGGATATCCACGGTCGCGCGGTCGCCGATGTGCAGGCCGTGTAGGGTTGCCGCGAGCTCCGCGAACGTCCGGACCGGAGCGCCATTGAGCGCGACGAGCTCGTCGGCGCTGCGAAGGCCCGCCATCGCCCACGCGGTGGCCGGATTGTTGACGACCACGCGCAGCACGCCCGCGGGGGCGGCAAAGTCGGTACTGAGCCGCAGATCAGGGAGGAGCTGTCCGATGCTGTCGGTCGCAGGCACCGAGTCGAGCACGAAACGGAGCCCGAGCCGGGCGACGAGCGGCGTCACGTCGCTGGGCCCGGCGCCGCGGATCTGATCGGCGAAGAACGCGTCCATGCGGCAGGCACAGATCGAATCGATCACGGACTCCAAGCTCCCTGACGTGAAGCCGCCATCGGCGGGCGCCTGGGCCCGCTGGAACAGGGCCCTCATCACGTCGTCCAACCCGCGGCGTTCGCCGGTGGACTCGCGGAGCCGCGCGTCGAGCCCCGAACGCGAGGCTCGCTCGCTCGGGCGAGACGCGCTGGATCGCCGGCGACGCGTAGTAGCGCTCCAACAGGGCGGCGAGATGTTCCAATCGGGTGTGCGTCGGGTCAGCCAGTCCGGCGCGGCGCAGCAGCACGTCTGCATAGTAGATCGTCACACCTTCGCCGAACCACAGTCCCGCCGTCCGCTCGGGCGCGCGATAACTGAGACGGTTGTAGCCGGCGCGGGAACACGTCCAGCGCGGCCTTCGTCAGGCGATGTATCTCGAAGCGCCGTAGCGACCCGCCAGCCGGGCGGGACGTCGAGATGAACCGTGGCCGGCGCGTTCGGGAAGTCGGGCAGATAGAGGAAGAAGTCCGGGCTATTGATGAACGCGCCGTCGGGGCGCGCGTACGGCAGCCAGGCGCGACGCACGCCCGACGGCGGCGCCTGAATGTGCACACGGTAGCGGACCACGCCGTGCCCCCCGGGCAGCGTGACGCGCCAGAGCGTGCTGTCCTCACGCACCACGCTCGCCGCGCCGTCATTCGCGGTGTGCTCGATCTGGAAGCCGTCGACATAGCGCCAATAGCGCGCGTCGTATTCGGCGTGCACTCTCATTGCGAGACTGACGCTGGTTGGCGCGTGGCGCAGCTCGATGGCCAGCTCTGCCACGTCGAGATGCGCCGCATCGAACCGGAGGGTGTAGGCGATCGTTGGTCGGGGCCACGTGGGCGCGAGCGCGACGATGATGGCGAGCAGCAGAGATGTCAGCATGGTCACTCGATGTTACTTTGATGCCGCCAGGCGGCGTTTGGTTTGGACCTACGCCACCTTGCGAAGCTGTGGTGCACCTCCCGACATGAGCAATAGCAGGTCGACGCCGGTCAGCGAGACTCGCCGTCGCCGGGTTCTCACCACTGATACCAGTCTCGAGCGGGGCGCACATGACCGATGAACGGGAAGCGATCGAGCGCCTGGAGCGGCGACTCGAGCACCTGGAGGCGATCGTCCGAAAGCTCCTGCTCCCTGGAGCCCTCACGCAGCAGGAGGAGCCCCGCTCGCGAGTGGAGTCGGCAACGTCGTCGCGACGAGAGCCGCGGACCAGGCCGGGTGCAGAACCCGCCCCCGATCCGCCCGTCGAGCAGGAAGCCGACACGAGGGGCGTCAACGACCTCGAGCAATGGGTCGGCCAGCGGGGATTGTTGGTCGTGGGTGTCGTAGCGCTCGTCGCGGCGGGCGGATTCTTCTTGAAGTACGCCTTCGACCGAGGTTGGATTTCTCCCTGGCTCCGGGTAGTAGGGGCCGCACTCGCCGGTATCGGGCTCGGCGTCTGGGGAGACCGCCTGATCGCCCAAGGGCTGCGGCGCTACGGTGCCGGCATCATCGCGGCTGGCGCCGGACTGGTCTATCTCGGGATTTGGGCGGCGGGGGGGCCGTACGCGCTCGTCGGGCGCCAGCTTGGTCTCGCGTTGCTCACCGGCGTGACCGTCGCCGTGGCCGTTCTTGCTGTGCGTCACCGCATCGAGGAACTGGCGATCTTGGCGACCGTTGGCGCCTACCTCGCTCCGATCGTGCTTCCGGACCGAGCTGCGCAACCAGCGCTGCTCCTCGGCTACCTCGAGGTCGTGGGTCTTGGCTCGGGTGTGTTGGCGCATCAAATGTCGTGGCGGCGCTGCTTCAACGTGGCGCTGCTGGGCTACTTCGGGTTCGGGATGTTTCTGGCATGGGGGATCCTGGGTGAGCCGGTCGGGCTCTGGTTCGTGGCGGCCGGCGGCACCGCCGCCCTCGTGGCGACGGCCGGGCCGAGATGGCTGGAAGCGCGAGCGTTCGGGTTGGCCGCCGCCTGGCTGTCTCTGTTCCTGCACCAAGCGCCCGTGCAGAGCACGGGCACGCGGTCATTAGCGTTGGCGGTGGCGGTCGCGCTGGCGGGGGTCGTCTGGTGGCAGCACCGCGCAGTCACCGCCCTCCATTCGCCGGCAATCGCTGCGCTCCCGGAGGGCGTCGAGAGCGTGATCTTTCTGGCGTCACCTCTCGCGTTTGCGCTGGTCAGTCCCATTCACTTCCCCGACGCGCTGCGCTCCTGGCCGGCGCTGGCGCCGGCCATCGCCGCCGTGGCGTACGCCGCAGCCGGATGGCCGCGCCGCTCGGTGCCGCACGTCGCCTTGGCGTTCGCATTGCTCGCCCTGGCCGCAGCCGTACAGTGGCATGGCCTGGTCCTCGTCCTGGCGTGGAGTGGACTCGCTCTGGGTGCAGTGGCGGGCGCTCGTTGGTTGGGGCAGCCTGGTGGACTCGTCGTCGCTCCGTGGCTAGCCATGCTCGCGTTCGTGCAGTTGTTCTGGTTCTCGTCCGGGTACCGCACACAGCAGGGTGCCTTCGCCGATGATTGGGCGCTGGTCCTCTATTCCTATGTCTTGGCGACCGCCTTTTCGGCGAGGTTATGGCGCCGCCCGGTTCCGGCCCTCGGAGGGACCGAGCACGCGCACACGGTGCTTTGGGTGCTCACCGGAGCCGCGATCCTCGGCGGGGGCTCGATGGAGCTCCAGCGGTTTTTCGCGGCGCGCGCGCCAACGTGGGAAGCTGCCGGGCTCGCGGGGGATCTCGCGTTGAGCGCGTACTGGCTGCTCTACGCCGCGGCCTTGGTGCGAGCCGGGTTCTGGCTGGAGCAGAAAGCAGTTCGGAGTGCGGGGCTCGGTGTGGCGGGATTGGCGATATTGAAGATCGCGCTCTACGACCTTTCCAACCTTGAAGCTCTCTACCGGGTGGGCTCGTTCTTCGTGTTGGCTCTGATCACCCTCGCGGTCGCCTACGCGTACAGCCGCAGAGCGCAGGCGTTGTCGAGGAAATAGCCCCTCGCGTCGCCTGTCAACACGACGTTGCCGGTCATGTTCGCGGTGAACATGCCGGGCGCTCCCGTCCGCGGTCATATACCATCTCCCGTCGACACACTAATTCCTGTCACCACCGAGCGCGCGATGTCGCCCGAGGCCCTGCAGCTGGAACGAGAGCTCGATCAGCTGCACCCCGCGGCCTTCGGTTGGGCCCTCGCCTGCTGCGCGGGCGACCGCGCCGCCGCCGAGGACGCGCTCCAGGCGAGCTACCTGAAGATCCTGGACGGGCGGGCGCGGTTCGACGGGCGGGCGAGTTTTCGGACTTGGCTTTTCTCGGTGGTGCGCTACACCGCGGCAGGGCAGCGCCGCCGCGCGGTGCTGCGGAGATGGCTGCCACTGGCCTTTGTTGCCGCGACCCCTGACGGCCGGCCCGACGCCGTGACCGAGCTGGTGCGCGCGGACGGGACCCGTCGGCTCACAGCAGCTCTCGCCACGCTGCCGCGCCGCCAGCGCGAGGTGCTGCACCTGGTGTTCTACCAGGACCTGACGATCGCCGAGGCGGCGGAGGTCGTGGGAATCTCACTCGGCACCGCCCGCACCCACTACGAGCGCGGCAAGGCCGCGCTCAGGAAGCTGCTGAAAGAGGAACTGGAATGACCGAGCACGACGATCACGACCTGGGGGAACGCTTCCATGCGCTGCGCCGCGAAGACGCGGCGGCCGCACCGGCGTTGCGCGCGACGCTCGCCGCCGCCCGCGCCCGCGCAGCCACGACGCCGCGACGCCGTACGCTGGCGCTCGGCGCCGCCGCGATCGTGCTCGCCGGCGTCGCCCTCGCGCTGCTCTTGGCCCGGCGCGCGGTGCCGACCGATCTCGCGACGGTCCGGTTGAAAACGCCATCGCCGCGGCTGCACAGCAGCCCACGACTCCGCAGCCCCAGCCGCCGCAGCCCGACGACCCGCTGGCGCGTGTGCTGTTTCCCCCGGAGCTCGTCATGCAGCACCAGCAGGACATCGCGCTCCGACCCGAGCAGCGAGCGGTCATCACCAAGGCCATTCAGGACTTTCAGACCAAAGTGGTGGACCTGCAATGGCGCATGCAGGACCAGTCCCAGCGGCTGGCCACGCTGCTCGAGAAGCCGAGCGTCGATCCGGCCGCGGCACTGGCGCAGGTGGATGAGGTGCTCGGGGTGGAGCGGGAGGTGAAACGCGCCCACATCACGTTGCTGATTCAGATCAAGAACACGCTCTCAGCCGAGCAGCAGGCCAAGCTCGCCGCGGCGCGGGAGGGAGCGGCGCGTGTGGGCGTGCGAGCCTACTAGGGACGCCCGCCACCCCAGCGTACGACCTCGTTCGCCCCGGGCAGCGTACGCTCGCGGGGAATGTCGGGATGCGCGTTCACTTCGAACGTGTTCCCAGAGCCGAGGTCCTCGTACGAACTCAAGACCCACGGTACGCCCTCGGCACTCAGCACCGAATTACCGTCCGCCACGTGGAGGTGGAGGTGCGGCGCCGTGGTCTGGCCCGAATCGCCCAGCTTCGCGATCATCTGTCCCCGTCGCACGCGCTCGCCGGGATGCACCCGAACGCTGCCGCGCTCCAGATGCGCATACAGCACGTAACGATGGGGCGCAATCCTCAGGATGACGTGGTTTCCGGCGATGTTCGCGAGCGTCACCGTCCCCGGCAGCACATGGGGCGCGTGGTCGGGAATGCTGTCCACGACCTCCGTCACCTCGCCATCCGCGACGGCGAACACGGGCTGGTCGAATCCCCAATAGTTTTCGTTCCGCGTAGCGTCGTCCCGGTGGGTATCGCCGTTGGGGCCGACCAGCATCCAGTCGATGGCGAAGCGCTGCGCGATGTAGGTCCGGCCCGCGAGCGCGGCCAGCGCGCGACGGTGGGGAGAATCGTTCGACGGCCCGTCGCCGGCCAACCAGATGCCTGCGGGAAGCGGTGGGGAGAGCACCACGGCCTCCGCGCGCCGCACCGGCACACGCGCCTCGGCGACCGTCTCGTCTTGCGGCAGAGCGGCCGAATCCGCGGATGAAACCACGACACGGTTCACCAGAGTGTCCGGCACGGCGCCGTGACCGGGCACTGGCACCCACAGGTACGCGACGACCCGTCGCCCCGGCTCGAGGCGCGCCGCATCGTGCGCCGGCTCGTGCATCCCGCCGACCGTCTGGAGCAGTGCGACGAGTGCGCTGTCCCGATAGGTGGCGAGGGGCAGCGCCGGCCTGCCGAGCACCTCGATGCGGCGCAGCTCGAGGGGCGTCCGGGCGAAGCTCGTGATGTGGAGCTCGTAGATCAGGACGCGCTGCGAGTCGATCACCGCCACTATCGGGGGCTCGGGGGTCTCGATCTCGACGCGGGCCGGCGCGGTCACGCTGGCAAGGGCGATCGGCAGCCCCACCATCACATGCAGTGGTGTCATGGCTTTCTTCTGAGGTGTGGGGCCGAACATGCCCGGGGCGCGCGGGCCTCACAAGGGAAATCGACGCCCTCTGACAGCTTCCGAACAACCATCCGTCAGAGCGGCTGCAACAGCTCAGGCACGGAGAAGACGAACGGCGTGAGGAGAGGGGGGACTACGACAGATCAGCGGCGCGAGGGGAGTAGCGGCCACCAGCCGCTACCCCCTATCCCGATCGAGCGTCGGGCTGACGTGCGGTCAGGGGACCCGCAGGGTCAGGGCCAACGTCACCCCGGGACCGCCGCGGACGGGGCTGACGCTCACGCCGCTCAGCGGAACGCTTTCCCACCGCTCGGAGTGCGTCAGAGCGCCGATCACGAGCCCGGGAATGCTGAGGACTAGAGCGCCCACGACTGCGCCAGCCCCTGGACCCGGGCAGAGAAACGATTCCCCGCAGGCCGCTCCTCCGATCGCGCCGCCGGCCGCGCCGACCCCCAGCCCCACGAGAAGGCCGGTGAGCACGTTCGAATGCCGGCCGCGATTCGCTTCGAGCCGCCGGATGGCCGTGAACGGAATGGCGAGCGGTCCCGGCCTGCCCGCCACCTCCAGCCACAGCGTATCCGACCGTTGCGAAACGAAGGTGCCGGTGAGCGAGGCCTTGCTCACCACCGGTGCCACGACACGCACCCGGTCACCGGGCGCAGTGGTGGGTTCGGCCTGGGCGGTGAGTCTCAAGGGGATGACGACCAATGTGCAAAGCAACGAGCGGGCGGCGCGCATGTGCGCTCCTGTGAGAGTCACCGGCCAGATTACCGCACGGGGGTCAACTGGTGGTAAAGCGCAGGTGGGGCGGGCTCGTCGTAGCTTCGTGGCTCGCCGGGGCAACGTTCTCGCGGTTTCGCATGTCCAAGAGGACGATCGCATGACGATTCCAGTGCTGCTCCTGCTGATCGCACAAGGGTCGCGCGCTCAGGGGTGCGACACCGCGCGCATCCGACAGGTCATCGCCGAGCTGCAGGCGCGCCAGCAAAACGTGGGCGTCCAAGTCGCGGTGCGCGCCGGCGGACGTCTCGTCTACTCGCGCGGCTTCGGTTTCGCCGACCTGGAGGACAGCGCGCGAGTCACGCCCCGCACCATCCTGGGCATCGCGAGCGTCACCAAGGCCGTGACGGGCCTGGCGCTGCTCGAGCTGTGGGAGCGCGGGCGCCTCGACCTTGACGCGCCCGCCCAGCGTTACGTGCCGACCTTTCCGGTGAAACCGGGCCTGCCGATCACGCCGCGGCTACTCGCCGCGCACCTCGCCGGCCTGCGGCACTGGGGTAGCGAGCGCGGGCCCGTCCTGTACGCCCGCCATTTCGACGACGTGAAGGACGTGCTCCCGCTCTTCCAGGACGACACGCTCGTCGCCGCGGTCGGCTCCGGGTACCACTACTCGAGCCCCGGCTACAACCTGCTGGGTGCGGCGATCGAAGCCGCCGCCGGAATGTCCTACCAGCAGTGGGTCACCGAGTCCGTGCTGCGTCCGCTCGGCCTCGGCGCCACCGGGTTCGACGATGTCCGCGCAGTGCTGCCGCTCCGCGCCCGCCGCTATTCGTTCTACGACCTGACGACCTTCGCCGAGCTGACGCAGCCGGTGCGCGTCCCCGAGTGGGACTACAGCCACAACATGGCGGGCGGGAACCTCAACTCGACCGCCGAAGACCTGGTGCGCCTGGGGGCCGCGGTGCTGGCGCCGGGCTTCCTGTCGGATTCCGCCTATCGGCTGCTCACGACCCCGGTGCCCAGTGCGAGCGGCCCCTCGCCGATGGCGTTCGGCTGGTTCATCAGCGGCCTGGCAGGACCGCCGCGCCGCATCACCATCAGTGGATCCAACGCCGGCGTTCAGGCCGGCATTGCCGTATTTCCCGATCAGGGTGTCGTGGTCGCCGCCATCACGAACACGTGGGGTAAGGGCTCGCGCTCGGGTGAATTCGTGAGCGCGGCTCCCGATGGACTGCTCGGTCGCATGGCGGCGGCGTGCGGGGAGCGGCGGGAGCGCGGGTCGCGGTAGCGCCGGCGCCGCGATCGAGGGGACCCGCGTTGCAGGTGCCGGGGCCGCGTGCCATTTTCATCGCCCGGCCCGGGAACGGCCTCCTCGCCCTCGCCCTGACGCCGCTGCTCCGACGCCACTCCGATTCCGACAAGCCGTCCAGAACCCGGGTCGCGACGTCACCCATCCACCCGGAGGATCGCGCCCATGCTCAGTCTCCATCGCGTTACACCCAAGCTGGCTCGGCTCGGCATCGCCGCGTGCGGGCTCGCCGCGCTGACGGCATGCAGCGACAACAGCATCAGCGGCCCCAGACTCGACCTGAACCTGCGTCGGATCGCCGGGTTCGATCCGTTGAAGGCGGCGCTGCTCGAAGCCCGGCACGAGGACAATGGCGGCTTCAATCTCGACATGTGGGCGGCCGTGGTGGATCGCAACGGCCTCGTCGTCGCCGTCGTGTTCACCGGAGCCACGGCGACCGACCAGTGGCCGGGCAGCCGGGTGATCGCGGCCCAGAAGGCGAACACTGCGAACGCCTTCAGCCTGCCGCATCTCGCCCTTTCAACCGCCAATCTCTACGCCGCCACGCAGCCCGGCGGAACCCTGTTCGGTCTCCAGGAAGCCAACCCCACCAACGATGACGTCGCCTATGGCGGTGACGCGGCCGACTACGGCACCCCGCAGGACTTCATGGTGGGGAAGCGCATCGGGGGGACCAACGTGTTCGGGGGCGGCCTGCCGCTGTACGACGACCATGGGACGCTCGTCGGCGGCCTCGGCGTGAGCGGCGACGCCTCCTGCGCGGATCACAACATCGCGTGGAAGATGCGCTACAACCTCGGGCTCGATCACGTGCCGGCCGGTGTGGCGGACGGTGGCAAGGACGACAACATCATCTACGACTTCACGAACGGCGTGAGCGCCAGCGGGTTCGGCCACCCCGAGTGCTCGGCCGCGGCGACGTCCATCGGGAAGGCGCTCCCCACGACGCATCCGATCGGACACTAACGACCTGCGGCGTCTCGGATCACGTGAACCGGTGTGAAGGCGAGGGAGCGAGCCGTTGCTCCCTCGCCCTCGCACGCCCGGAGTGTCTAAGGCGCCGCCGCCGCCTGCACCTCTGCCGCCATCCGCAGCATGGCCGCCAGACTCCGCTCGACATCGTCCTCCGTCGTCGCCCACGACGAGACGCTGATGCGCATGGCCGTGCGTCCCTGCCACACCGTCCCGCCCGCCCAACACGTGCCGTCCGCCTGCACCCCCGCGATGACACGGCGAGTCAGCTCGGCGTCGCCAAACGAGACCAGCACCTGATTGATCACCACGTCGTTCAGGATCTCGTACCCGGCCTCACGTAGTCCCTCGGCGAAGCGCGTCGCGTGGCGGCAGGTGCGCTCGATCAGGTCGGCCAGGCCCTGCCGCCCCAGCGAGCGCAGCGCCGCCCACACCTCGATCCCGCGCGCCCGGCGCGAGAACTCGGGTGTGTAATGCTCCGGCTCGCGCGTTTCGCCGATCACCAAATAGGGCGCATTCACCGCCATCGCCGCATAGAGATCCCGCGCGTCGCGCACGATGACGATGCCGCTGTCGTACGGCACATTGAGCCACTTGTGCGCATCGATCGCCCACGAGTCTGCGGCGGCGTAGCCCTGAACCAGGTG
>WNFX01000614.1_pt1 | contig 35345 bp, 27 predicted proteins | sample 5400111 | NCBI WGS metagenome assembly WNFX01 (sample SAMN13153363, study PRJNA577476) | soil metagenome | isolation source: 40 cm soil or saprolite under grassland replicate 1 | place: USA:California | collected 2016-06-15 | reverse complement strand
GCTCACCGGCGCCCTTGCGGTGCTGGCCACGGCGGCCGCCGTGGCCAACCGGCAGGGTGCCGGTCCGAGCGCGCCGGCAGCCGTTGCCGGGCTGGCGGTCGCCCTGTGCGCCGCCGGGTTCCTGCGGCTCGAGGTGCGCCACCGTGACGGCGTCGAGCGGCTGGAGCTGTTCGGGCCGGTGCTGCTGGTGGCCGTCTTCGCCATGCCCTCCGGGCTGGCGGTGCTGGCCGCGGCGCTGGCGGCCGCGCTGCTGGAGGGGCTGCGGCGGGTGCCGCCGCCGAACGGGGCCTTCACGGTCGCGAGGTGGTCGTGCGCGGCCGGGGCCGGCAGCCTGACCTTCGCCGCCCTCCGCGAGGGCTTCTCGCTCGCCCCGCGCAACCTGCTGGCGCTGTCGGCCGCGATGGTGGCGGCCGCCGTCGCCGCCGGCCTGCCGCTGTGGCTGGCGGAACACCGCGGCCCCTGGGTGGCGCGCGGCTCGGGGTCAGGCGGCTCGCGGGTCGGCGGCTCGTGGCTGGACGGCTCGCGGCCCGGTGGCTCGGGGGTGGGGGAGCGGCGCGGCCGCGGGGCGCCGGGCTCGTGGCCGGCGGTGGCGCTGGGGCGGGCGCTCGGCCTGGCCCTCGACCTGTCGCTCGGTCTGCTGTTCGTGGCGGCCTGGGAGTGGACGCCACTGGTCACGCCGCTGTTCCTGCTGCCGCTGGGACTGGTGCACTGGGCCGCGAGCGTGTATTCGGCGGTGCGGGCCGACCAGGGCCGCCTGGCCGGGATGCAGCGCGCCACCCACGCGCTCAGCGTGGCGATCGACCCCCGCGAGGCCATGCCCGAGTTCCTGACCGAGGCGCGCCGCTGCTTCGAGGCCGAGGCCGTCGACCTGGTGGTGGTCCAGCGCGAGCGCCGCAGACTGTGGCGCAGCCGCGCCGGCATCGCCGAGGTGATCGCCAGGATCGAGCCCGCCGGGCAGCAGACGCTGGCCGGCGCGGTGTCACGCCTGGACAACGCGGTGCTGGTGCACGCGCGCGCCGCCGACGCCGAGCTGGCGGTGCTGCTGGAGCGCGAGGGCTGGCGGACCTGCCTGGCGGCGCCGGTGCGCCTCGGCGGTGGCGTGGCCGGCGCGCTCGCCGTCTACGACCCGGGCAGCCACGAGGGCTTCGAGCGCAACGACCTGGCGGTGCTCCAGACCCTGGCGGTCGAGGCGGGCGCGGCGCTGGAGAAGGGCGAGCTGCTGGAGACCATCCTCGAGGAGCGGACCAAGCTGTCCGAGATCGTGGAGCACGCCTCCGACGGGATCGCCGCGCTCGACCCCGACGGGACCGTGACGAGCTGGAACCCCGGCTTCGAGTCGATCACCGGCTACCGCGCCGACGAGGTCATCGGCACGCGCGGGCTGGCGCGCCTGCGGCCGCGCGACCTGGCCGGCCAGGAGGTGCGCCTCGAGCGCTGGGCGTCCGCGCCCGAGGCGCTGCCGACCATCCTGGAAGTGCTCAACCCGACCGGCGAGCGCTGCTGGATCTCGTGCTCGTACGCCCGCGTGCCGGACGTTGGCGGGCCGCCGCGGCGGCTGGTGCTGACCTCCCGCGACGTCACCAAGGAGCTGGAGCTCCAGCGCGCCGAACAGGCGCTGCGCGAGCGGGCGGCGCGCTTCCAGGCGCTGGTGCAGAACTCCTCCCACATGGTGGTGGTGCTGGATGCGGGCGGCGGCATCACCTACGCCAGCCCCGCGTTCTGGCGCCTGCTCGGCCACCGGGACCGGGCGCAGGTCGGGCAGGGCCTGTTCGACCTGGTCCACCCCGACGACCTCCAGGCGCTGCGTGCGCGCTTCGGCGAGCACCTCACCGGCGCCGGCCAGACCGCCAGCTACGAGTTCCGCTGCCTGGCCGGTGACGGCACCTGGCGGCATCTGGAGGCGCTGGCCAGCAACCTGCTGGAGGACCCGGCCGTGCGGGGGGTGGTGTTCAACACCCGCGACGTGAGCGAGCGCAAGCACGCCGAGGGCCTGCTGGCCGGCCAGGCGGCGGTGCTCGACCTGATCGCCAGGGACGCGCCGCTGATGGAGACGCTGTCCGCGCTGGCCAGGCTGGTCGAGAACGAGGCAGAGGGGGCGCGCTGCGCGGTGCTGCTGCTGGACCCCGAGGGCGAGGCGCTGACCGTGGCCGCCGCTCCGAGCCTGGTCGACACCGGCCTGCACGAAGCCGACGGCATGGTGGTCGGCCCGCGGGCCGGGTCCAGCGGCACCGCCGTGCACCGCCGCGCCCCGGTGCTGGTGGCCGACGTCGCGGCGGACCCGCTGTGGGCGGAGACCAGGCAGGTCGCGCTGGCCCGCGGGCTGCGGGCCGCCTGGGCGATGCCGATCACCACGGTGGAGTCGCGCCAGGTGCTCGGCACCGTCAGCATCTACTTCGACCGCCCCCGCCGGCCCGGGCAGCGCGACACCCGCCTGCTGGTGGCGGCGGCGCACCTGGCTGACATCGCCATCCAGCGCAGCCAGGCGCAGGCACGGCTGGCGCACCAGGCCGCCCACGACGCCCTCACCGGCCTGCCCAACCGGGTGTTCTTCCTCGACCGCGCCGCCCACGCCCTGGACAGCACGAAGCGCAGCCACTCCTGGGTGGCGGTGCTGTTCTGCGACCTCGACCGCTTCAAGGTGATCAACGACTCGCTCGGCCACGACGCCGGCGACAAGCTGCTCGGCGAGCTGGGCAGGCGCCTCCAGGAGGTCGTCCGGCCCGGCGACACGGTGGCGCGCTTCGGCGGCGACGAATTCACCATCCTGTGCGAGAGCATCGAGGACGAGGCGCACGCCCTGGCGATCGCCGAGCGGGTCGGGCGGGTGGCGGCGACCCCGTTCTCGCTGGGCGAGGTCGAGGTGTTCGTCACCATGAGCGTCGGCATCGCGCTGGGCAGCGGCTCGCGCACGCAGCCGGAGGCGCTGATCGAGAACGCCGACGCGGCCATGTACCGCGCCAAGGCGCGGGGCGGCAACCGTCACGAGGTCTTCGACCACGAGATGCGCGCCAGGGCCAAGCGCAGGCTGGCGCTCCAGAGCGCGCTGCACCGCGCGGTCGAGCGCGGCGAGTTCCGGGTCTTCTACCAGCCGCTGGTCCGCCTGGCGACCAGGCGGCCGATCGGCGCGGAGGCCCTGGTCCGCTGGCAGCACCCGGACCGCGGGCTGGTCGGCCCGCAGGAGTTCATCGGGCTGGCGGAGGAGACGGGTCTGATCGTGCCGATCGGCACCTACGTGCTGCGCGAGGCGTGCCTGCAGGCGGCGCGCTGGCGCACGGTCTCGCCGGGCCGCGATCCCATGTGCATCAAGGTGAACCTGTCCGCTCGGCAGTTCGCCCATCCGAACCTGGTCGAGGTGGTCGCCGGCATCCTCGACGAGACCGGGGTCGACCCGGCAAGCGTGTACCTGGAGATCACCGAGAGCGTGCTGATGGAGGACGCGGAGTCCACCAGCGGCGCGCTCCGGGAGCTGAAGTCGCTGGGCGTGTCGCTGGCCGTCGACGACTTCGGCACCGGCTACTCCTCGCTGATCTACCTCAAGCGCTTCCCCGTCGACGAGCTGAAGGTCGATCGCACCTTCGTGGCCGGGCTGCTCGGCAACGCCGAGGACGCCGCGATCGTTGCCGCGGTCGTGAACCTGGCCCACACGCTGGGGGTCAAGGCCGTGGCCGAGGGAGTCGAGTCCACTGGCCAGGTCGCCCGCCTGATCGAGCTCGGCTGCGATTTCGGCCAGGGCTACCACTTCGGCCGCCCCATGCCCGCCGAGTCGATGCCCCTTCAGCTCGGCCTGGAGGCCTCCTGAGGGATCGGGTCGGTCGGGGCTTGAAGGCGGTCGATACCGTGTCCGTATGGAACGGACGATTGTGATCTCAGGTGGAGGCACCGGCATCGGGCGCGCCATCGCGCGCGGGTTCGCGGCGGAGGGCGACCGCGAGACCATCGTCGGCCGGCGCGAGAAGGTGCTGGAGGAGACGGCGGGGGAGCTCAACCGGGAGGCGGGCGCCGAACCGGCGAGCAGGCCGCCTTCGTCACCGGCCAGGTCCTCCAGGTCAACGGCGGCGCCCTCCTCGGCCGCTGATGGTCACGAATGGCAAGGGCACTACCCGCCCAAGCGCAGGCCAAGCGTGCGCCTGCCTGGCGCCGACCGGTGTCCTACCCGGCGGCGGCGCCCACGGCGATGCCGGCGAGCTCGGCCCGCTCGTCCTGGTCCAGGTGCACGTCCAGCGCTTCGAGGGCCGGCGCGAGCTGCTCCGGTCGCCGCGGTCCGACGATCACGGCGGTCACGCCCGGATCGGTGAGCACCCACGCCAGCCCGAGCGCCGGCAGGGACACCCCGCGCCGGCCGGCGGCGCGCTCCAGTCCCTCCACGGCGGCGAAGGTGGCGGGCTGCTCGAGCTCGCGGTACGGATCGGGGCGCAGCGCCATGCGCGAGCCGTCCGGGTAGGGCTGGCCGGCGCGGTACTTGCCGGTGAGCCAGCCGCCGGCCAGCGGGCTGTAGGCGGTGAAGCCGATGCCGTGCGCCGCGCAGACGCCGAAGGCCTCGGCCGCGTGCTGGTCGAGCAGGCTGTAGCTGTTCTGCAGGTTGGCGGGAGCGGCCAGGCCCGCCGCGCCGGCGGCGTCGACGGCGGCCAGCACCTGCTCGGCGTCGTAGTTGCTGAGCCCGGTGTGGCGGACCTTGCCGGCGCGGATCAGCTCGTCGAATGCGGCCATGGTCTCGGAGATCGGCACCGAGAGGTCGGGCTCGTGCGCCAGGTACAGGTCGACGCGGTCGGTGCCGAGCCGGCGCAGGCTGGCCTCGATCTGCTCGCGGATGTGCCGGGCCGACAGCCCCTCGTCGTCCGGTCGGGGACCGACACGGTTGCGGACCTTGGTCGTCAGCACGACCTCGTCGCGCGCCCGGCGGCTGGCGAGCCAGCGGCCGACGGCGGCCTCGGAGCGGCCCCCGCCGTAGGAGTTCGCGGTGTCGAACAAGGTGATCCCGTGCTCGCGCGCCGCGTCCATCAGCGCGAAGGCGGCCTGCTCGTCCTCGCCCTGGCCGAACAGCTCCGGCACCGAGCCGATGCCGCCGAAGTTCCCGCAGCCCAGCGCGACCACCGACACCTCGAGGTCGGTCCGGCCCAGGCGGGCGTAGCGCATCGACCAGCCTCCTCGCGATCGGGTGGGCGCCTCAGCGCCGCCGCTTGTGGCGGCGCCAGGGCAGCTCGAACCCCAGCAACCTGACCCACAGCGGCTCCGGCTGCAAGCGGAGCGCCTCGTCACCGCCGTCCCGCAGCCGGGGATCGTGGCCAGGGTCAGGACCGAACAGGCGCTCGGCCAGGTCGAGCGGGTCGGGCCCGGATGGATCGGCCCGGCCGGTGCGGCGGGTCCGGCCTGCGGATCGGGACGGCTTCGGGGGCATATGCCTCCTCGCAACGGTCGAGCTTCCTCCGATGGTATCGTCGGCCGGCCCGGACGACCCGTGGTTTTCGTCCCGTGTCGAGGATTTCTCCGGCTACCGGCGCAGCCGGCGCAGCCGGCGCAGCGCCCCGGCCAGCTCGCGGGCGCCGTCGGCGATCTCGGCCTCGCCGATCGGGGCGTAGCCGAGCAGCAGGGCGCCGCGTCGCACCGGTTCCATAGCGAAGCCGGACAGGGGGTGCGCCTCGATGCCGGCGGCGGCCGCGCGCTCCGCCGCCGCCCGGTCGTCGACGCCGGGTGGCAGCCAGCCCACCAGGTGCAGGCCGGCGTGCACGGAGCGGATCTCGAGGAGGTCGCCCGCCTGGACGCGGATGGCGCGGACCAGGGCGGCGCCGCGCTGCGCGTACAGGGCGCGCATCCGCCGCACGTGGCGGCCGAAGTCGCCGGTGGTCATGAAGTCGGCCAGGGCGGCCTGCTCCAGCAGCGGCACCTGCGCGCCGGTGAAGCGGCAGGCGGCGCTGAAGGCGCCGACCAGGTCGGGCGGGACCACCAGGTAGCCGACCCGCAGCGCCGGGAACAGCACCTTGCTGAAGGTGCCGAGGTAGATGACGCGCCCGCTGTCGTCGAGGCCCTGGAGCGCCGGCGGTGGCTGGCCGACGTAGCGGAACTCGCTGTCGTAATCGTCCTCGAGCACGAACGCGCCGGCGCGTCGCGCCCAGGCCAGCAGGGCCAGCCTGCGGTGGACGCTCATGGTCACGCCGAGCGGGAACTGGTGCGAGGGGGTCACGTACGCCGCCCGGGCGGTCGGCTGCAGCCGCTGGCCGGTGGCGACGTCCAGTCCGCCACCGTCGACGGGTACGGGCAGCGGCCGCGCGCCGGCGCCCAGCAGGGCGGCGCGGGCACCGAGGTAGCCGGGGTCCTCGAACCAGACCGCGTCGCCTGGATCGAGCAGCAGGCGGCTCGCCAGGTCGAAGCCGGCCTGCGCGCCGGCAACCACGACGACCTGCTCCGGCGCGCAGCGGACCCCGCGAGCCATGCCGAGATGGGCGGCGATCGCTGCCCGCAGCGGCAGGTATCCGGCGGGGTCCCGCTCGCCGGGCAGCGCCGCCAGCCCGGCTCGCACCCGCTGGCCGAGCGCCCGCGCCCACAGCCGCCAGGGAAACTGCTCGATGTCGGGCATGCCGAGCTGGAAGGCGTGCGGATGGTCCTGCCACCGCTCGTCCCCGATCCAGGCGGCCCCCGCCATGGCGACGCCCCGGGTGGACAGGACTGGCCGCGCGGCGGGCTGGTCCTGGGGCGGCGGCGCCTGTCGGGGGAGCGGGGCCACCGTGGTGCCGGCGCCGACGCGGCCGTCCAGGTAGCCCTCGTCGCGGAGCTGCTCGTAGGCGAGCAGCGCGGTGGTGCGCGACACACTCAGCTCGCCGGCGAGCGTCCGGGTGGAGGGCAGCCGCGTGGCCGCGCCGAGCTGTCCCGCCAGGATGGCCGCGCGGAGCTGCTCGTAGAGCTGCCAGTGCAGCGGCGCGGCGCCGTCCCGGTCGAGCGTGATGCCGGTCGCCGGCACCGTGGTGATCCGCTTCGCCATAATGGCCTGTCCAAATTTCATGGAAATGGCTCTGACGAGCGTACCACTTTGCTTCTACCCTCGGACGAGGGGCCTTCAAGGGGAAGAGGAGTGGAGCCAAATGGACAGGATCAAGATCGGCAAGGTCGAGCCGGCCGGGTACAAGGCCATGGTGGGCCTCCACGAGCACGGCGAGCCGCCACTTCAGCCCGCAGGAGCTGGCCAACCTGATCCTGGCGATCGTGACCATCAACGCCTGGAACCGCATCGGCATCTCAACGCGGATGGGGCCGCCCCCGGCGGGCTGAGGGGTGAGACGGGCCCGGGCGTGACGCCCGGGCCCGAGACGGGCTACGTCAGCAGGCGGGCTGGCGCTGGTGCTCCACGATGCGGCGCACCGAACCGTCCGTGATGGTCAGCGAGTAGTAGTAGCCGTTGGTGGCGGCGTTGCGGGCCAGCACGTTGAGCATCGCGCGGGGAGCGGGGCCCTCGCAGGTGCCGAGGAGCTTGATGCTGGCGTCGCGGGCGATCGGCAGGGTCCGCAGCCGCGGGTTCTGGTTGCGGATGTAGAGGAACATCCACTCGGGGTCGGCGGGGCTGAGACCGTCCTGGATCGCCGCCTCGGCCGCCGCCTTGCCCTCGAAGACCTGGATGACGTCGATCACCATGGTGCGGCGGTCGGCGTCGATCTTGCGGATGAAGGCCGGGTAAGTCCCGTCGGCCAGCACCGGGCTCGGCTTCGGGGCCGGATGGCTCACCGGGGTCCCGGGAGCGTCCTGCCGCGGCGTGTTGGCCACCGGTTTCCCGGGGGCCGGTGTGAGGACGACCGGTCCGACGGTGGTCGGCGTGGCGGCCGGGCTGGCGACCACGGCCGGCCGCGTGGGCGTGGCGGGCGACGGCCGGTTGACCAGCGCGACCGCGGCTCCGGCGGTGACCGCCAGGAGCATCAGCGCGCCGGTGGCGACGATGATGGTCGAGCGATGGTGGCGCCGGACTTTGACCGGCGAGGTGGGACGGGGTGGTGCCCTGTCCAGCATGGGTGTGCGCATGACTCCCCCTGTTCATGCGCCGCGTTCGGCGGCGTTGAGTACAGCCTGATGCCCGCCGGTCACGAAGGCGCGTCGCGAGTAATCCGAGCGGATCTCGGGATGATCACCTTTCGTGCCGAGCTTGGGGGATTAGCAGTTTCTCCGGCTGGCATTCACCCCGGCGGGGTGATGCCCCCTCACCCCTGGACCACAGGGCGGGGGGCACCAGTGCCCGGACGGGTCGCTCAGTAGGCGGCGGCCCGACGGCCGTAGGTGGCCAGCGCCCAGATCACGAACACGTCGATCCCAATGATCAGAAGAGCCCAGAACGGGTAGTACGGTAGGAACAGGAAGTTCGCGATCGCGCTGAGCGCGACGAGTCCGATCGCGACCGCCCGGGCCCAGACGTCGCCGCGTAGCACGAAGAAGCCGGCCACCACCAGCAACGCACCGAACGCCAGGTGGATCCATCCCCACCCCGACACGTCGAAGGTGAGGATATAGTTCGGCGTCTTCGCGAAGAACTGGTCCTTGACGATCGCGGTGATCCCGGCGATCACCTGGAACACGCCGGCGACCATCATGAGCACCGCGGCGAAGACCGCCCCGCCCACGGCCCAACCAGAGACCTCTCGGCTGCCGTCGTCACGGTCCATCCGATCCCTGCGGTCCAGGCGTTGGGCCTGGTCCCGGTCCCAATCGGTCGAGGTGCGCTCTGCCATCTGGATTCCCCCCTCCAGGGTCCGCTCGATGCGGCACTGGCACCGTCGCACCTGCCCGGGTGAGCCGGGATCACCCGGATGGGATGAATCCGGGCCGTTGTCTCCGCCTCCACCCAAGGGTGTAGCTGGGCGTGACAACCCGGGCGCGCCGCGGCAACTCGGAGTCAGGATCCAGCCTCACCGTCCCCACGGAGGGACCTGACGATCCGCTCCTCATCCTCACGCGTTCGCTCCCGGATCGATCGAATGGTGAGCTCGTAGAGTTGCGCCAGCCTTGGGGGATCTTCGAACAAGCTGGTGCGCACCGGGGGCGACAGGTCCACGTATTCGATCGGATGGATGACATAGACGCCGGCCTCACGGGCCGCTCTATCCGCCCGACGGAGGCGGCCGGGCTTTGAAGACAGTTCTCCTTCAGTCGACCGTCCCTTCTCGTCGGGAATGCCTGGGTCCGCGGCTGCTCCAGTTGTCATTTGGCACCTGTCTTCCGCTCAACTAGCGCACGCCGTGGCCGGAATCCGGATCGCCACGCTGAAGCAGAGCATCATAAAAGGCCGTTCTCACGAAGTATCGGCTGGTCACGTAGAAGAGGTTGACACTCGCCAAGACGAAGAGAGCGATCCAAAATGGATCGTGTATACCTATCAGGCCGAATTCCCGTGATCCAGCTGGGTTCGGGACTCGCAAAAGGTATATCGCGGACGCCACGATCGACAAAATGCCGGTATTGATCAGACAGAGTCTGGCGGCCAAGGAGGTTCGAAGCACCGATTCGGTGTCCCCAACGAAGCCGAACCACGAGGCGGCGATCGCGGGAAAGGCCAAGATCAACGCGGGGATACCGCCCGCCGTCTGGGTGTTTCCCATGGATATCAAGCGGCCGATCGCTCCAATCAACACCGCTGCCGCCGCTGCAGTGACCATCGCACTGGCGAGCGTACCCGGCGGTGTTTCACCAAACCTGACCAACAGCTCGATGTTGCGTAGGCGGGATCGGAAGTAGTCACGCATGTAGAGATGTGCGTAGTTCTGCCCCCATTTGCGCCTGAGCCGGTAGTAGTAATCCTGCTGTATCTCGGAGTCTTGGTGAAAGCACCTTGAATTGTCTGACTCGTTCACTGCGGGGCCGTCCGTTATTCCTGCCCACCGCCGGGTGAGCAGGCGCATGCAGGCTCTGCACCATAGATACTGCTCCATCAGGTACTGGTCAGACGGTCCTTCCACCTGCAGATGATAGCTTCCCGTGAGAAGCGCGAGATCAACCGGAATGACCACCTGATAGGGTCGAAGCCCCAAGCGCAGCCGAATTTGGTCCTTAAGGTCCCGTGCAAGGGGGCGGGAGATAATCGTCCGTTCGTAGCGGAGGATAATACGCTCATCGAGCGTTCCGCCCAACGGGACTATGGTGATGATCGTATATGCGCTGCCCAAGGCTCTGGCGAATTTCTGCAGGCGATCCAGATCCGTGGGATTCGGCGGACCGTCAGAGGGAATCAGACCAAGTCCACGCCGGATGTCCCGCTCGACTTCGGACTGGTCGAGTACTCCCCGCCGTGCGATAACTCTCAACAATACTGCTTCGGCCTTGCTGGCGTCGTCACTGAGCTTCGGGCCTTTCTCATTTGTACAGGCGAATATCAACAGACGGAGGGCGACGGAGACGAGTCTCACGGTTTCGTTGTATGCGAGGTCCGGCAGGGTCATCCCGCTGGCGTCCGATATCGAAAAGCCGTCGACTAGCTCCCCCTTTCTAGCTGGCAATATGGGCAAGTAGGCGAACTGGCTGTTGGACCTCGACATTCCCTCTGGCAAAGTATATTCGATTGAGACCCGCTGTTTGATCCGGCGCTGATCCAGTGAAACAGTCTCCACCGTGCGTGTTCGGTACCTGGAGGGATTCACGATCAGCTCGACCAGTCCATAGATCAGTGTTGGATCCTTGTCGGGAAGGAAGCCGGCGATCTCAGCCTGTTGATCAAAGAGCCAAAAGACGTCTGGCTGAAATGCCGGATCGCCACCATTGCCGCTGTCTCGGCTCCTCAAGGACGCCACTCTGGCGCTGACCTCAGCCCGGAAGGCCAGCTGAAGCAATCCGGCTCCCGCGACGAGGGCGATCCCACGGCCGAGTCCTTCGGCCAGGACGCCCTTGATCGGCCTCGGCCATCCCTCCAAGCCTCCAACTAGAAGCAGGACGAGCCCAAGGAGGGCAAGCAGGTCGATGCGAGATGCGCGAAACCGGGCGAGCGTCGGGTCGCGCATCCGCTTCATCGCTGAGCCGTCGCTGACGCGCACGTCGATCGGCCCAGGACCGCGGCGTTCCCCATATCCACTCCGGCGTAGCAGAAGGCACTAGAGAGGTACATAGGACATGATGGGATAAAGCCGTGATCATGCCAAGATGGAGCGGACAGGGGCGTCAGCTCGCCGGCGGGGTGTGCTGGTAGAGCTTCCTGCTGGCGGTGTAGGCGTGCTTGTCCAGCTTCAGCGCCTGCTGGTGGATGGCGGCCAGCCCCGGCTGGTCGAGGTGGGCGACCTTGACCAGCGAGAGGGTCTCCCTCTCCTTCTCCTCCTTGCCCGCGAAGTCGGCGCGGACGTTGCCCACCTGGGCGGCGTAGTACTTGTGCTGGTGCGCGCCCGGCTCCGACGGGCTCCACTCGTCGGTGACCAGCACGTTGTCGTAGCAGCGCACCGGCACGCAGGTCCGTTGCCCGGTGCGGAGCACCTTGGCGGTGTCGGAGAAATCGATCGCCGGCGCCCATCCCTGGAGATACTGGGGCGTCCCGACCTGCGGCTCGGCCCGCATGAGGATGCCGGCCCGTGCGCCCGCCTGCCCGGCGATCCAGGTGTCCGGCGCGCCGGTGAACTTGCCGTTCTCCCACTCCTCGGGGTACTCGCCGAAGCTCCAGACCGTGCCGGTGTCGTCCTGCGCCTGGAAGGCCAGCTCCGCCTCGGTGAGCTGGCTGTCGTTGTAGTCGCGGTCCAGGACCACCACGTTGGGCACGCCGTCGATCACCTTGGTCAGGTCGGTGACGGTGAACACCACGCGGTGCTCGACCCGGCCCTCCTCGTCGTTGATGTAGCCGACGTAGACGAGCTGGGTGCCGGGCTGCAGCGGCATCCACTGGTTGTCGATGGCGGTCGGGTCGTGGAAGCTGCCGCGGTCGAAGTCCTTGTCGGTGACGTTCTGCGCGGCGTGCGGGGTGGACGTGGGCGCGGCGGACCCGCCGGACCCGCCCGATCCGCAGGCGGCCAGCGCCAGGGCCGTCGCCACCACCGCCGCGAGCGCGGTGACCCGTCTGATCATGATGCCTTCCCCTCCGATCGACTGGAGCGCCTGCCGAAGCGCAGGTAGAGCGAGGGCACGACGAACAGGTTGAGCAGGGTCGAGGTGAACAGGCCGCCGAGGATGACGACCGCGAGCGGGTGCTCGATCTCGTGGCCCGGGATCTGGCCGGCGATCACCAGCGGCACCACGGCCAGCCCGGTCGCCAGCGCGGTCATCAGGATCGGCGAGAGCCGCTCCCGAGCGCCGCGCAGGACCAGCCCCGGACCGAAGGACTCGCCCTCATGCTGTTCCAGGTGCTGGTAGTGGTTGATCAGCAGGATGCCGTTGCGGGCGGCGATGCCCATCACCGTGAAGAAGCCCACCAGGGAGCCCAGCGACAGGACCCCGCCGCCGATGTAGGCGGCCAGCACCCCGCCGACCAGCGCCATCGGCAGCGTCAACAGCGTCAGCGTCGACAGCCGCCAGCTCCCGAAGGCCATCCGCAGCAGCAGGAGAATGCCGATCAGCGCGGCCACCGCATACAGCAGCAGGTTGCGCTGGGCGGCCTGCCGCTCCTGGTACTCGCCGAGCAGCTTGGTGTCGTAGCCGCGCGGGAACGACACCTGGCGCAGGCGGGTGCTGACGTCGCGCGCGACCGAGCCGAGGTCGCGGCCGCGCACGTTGGCGCCGACGTCGATGCGGCGCGAGTTGTTGTCGCGCTCGATGAGGTTGGGTGCCGGCTTCACCCGCACCGTCGCCACGTCGCCCAGGCGCACCTGCCGGCCGCCGGGCGTGTCGATCGGCAGGTCCTCGATGCTGGTCAGGCTCCGGCGGGTCCTCGGGGTGCTCCAGACCTGCACGTCGTAGGCCTTGCCGCCGCGGAAGACGTCGGCGACCTCCTCGCCCGACACCAGCGTGGCCGCCGCCCTGCGGACGTCACCGGGCTTGATCCCGTAACGCCTGGCCGCCGCCAGGTTCACCTCGACGTCGACCTGCGGCACCTCGACCTCGAAGTCGGCGTGCGCCTCGACCACGCCGGGAACCCCCGACATGACCTTCTCGACCTCGGCGGCCTTGCTGCGCAGGACCGCCAGGTCCTGGCCGTAGATGCGCACCACCAGGGCCTCGCTGGTGCCAGTCAGCACCTCCTTGATGCGCTCATTGAGATAGGTCTGCACGTCGGTGTAGAGGCCGGGATAGCCGGAGACGACCCGTTGGATCGCGGCGAGCGTCTTGTCGTAGTCGGCCTTGGGGTCGACGCTGACCCAGTTCTCACCGGCGTTGACGCCGACCACCTCGTCGGCCAGCAGCGCCTGGCCGATGTGGGAGCCGAAGTTGCGCACGCCCGGGATGGACCGCAGCTCGCGGCTGCCGCGCTCCACGATCCGCACCTCCTCCGGGTGGGAGGTGCCGGGCGCGGTCACCCAGTGCATCAGGAAGTCCCGCTCCTTGAAGGTGGGGAACAGGGACTCGCCGAGCGAGGGCACCACCGCGATCCCGGCCGCGACCACCACGGCGACGGTCGCGTACGCCCACAGGGGCCGCATCACGACCCTGGACAGCGCCGCCGTGTAGCCGCGCTGGAGCCAGCCGACCACCGGCGACTCGCGCCGCTCCAGCGGCGCCCGCCGCAGCAGCAGCAGCGCCAGCGCCGGCGTCACCGTCAGCGCCACCACCAGCGAGGCCAGCACCGCCAGCGCGTAGGAGAGCGCCAGCGGGCGGAAGAACGCCCCGGTCAGCCCCTGGAGGAAATAGACCGGCACGGCCGCCACCACGATGATCAGGGTCGCGTAGATGATCGGGCCGCGGACCTCCAGCGAGGACTCCAGGACGATCGCGGCGGTCGACTTGTCGGTCCCCTCCCGCCGGTACTGGCGCAGCCGCCGCACGATGTTCTCGATGTCGACGATGGCGTCGTCGACCACCACCCCGACGGCGATCACCAGCCCCGCCAGGACCATGGTGTTGATGGTGGCGCCCCGCGCGTAGAGCGCCAGTCCGGCGGCCATCAGCGACAGCGGGATCGACACCAGGCTGATCAGCGCGCTGCGCCACTCGAACAGGAACAGGCCGAGGACCAGCACCACGAACAGGCAGCCGAGCAGCAGCGCGGTGGTGAGGTTGTGGATCGACGACTCGATGAAGGACGCCGGCCGGAAGATGGTCGGGTCGACGTCGATGCCGCTCAGACCGGGCCGCAGCGACGCAAGCGCCGCGTCCACGCCACGGGTCACGTCCAGCGTGTTGGCCCAGGGCAGCTTCTCGACCACCAGCATCAGGCCGGGGCCGTCGTTGATGACCGCGTCGCCGATCAGCGGCTGGTGGTCCTCCACCACCCTGGCCACGTCACGCAGGCGCAGGGCCTTGCCGTCCTGGTTCTGGATGGTGACCTGGGAAAGGTCCTTTGGGGTCACGACCGGCAGCACGTGCCGGACCTGGAGCCGCTGGTTGGGGGTCTCGATCGAGCCGCCGGTGCCGACCACCGAGCCGTCCGAGAACTGCAGGATGCCGACGTCCAGCGCGTCCGAGGTGGTCTCCATCACCCGTTCCAGCGAGACGTGGTGGGAGCGCAATCGCTCTGGGTCGGCCTGCACCTGGAGCATCTGGAGCCGTTCGCCCCAGATCGCCACGTTCGCCACGCCCGGCACCCGCAGCAGGCGGGCCCGGATCGTCCAGTAGGAGATCATCGACATGTCGATCAGCGAGCGGGTCCTGGAGGAGAGCCCGATCTTCATGACCCGGCTGGTCGCCGACACCGGCTGCATCATGAAGGGCGGGCTCGCCCAGGTGGGCAGGGTGGGGACCACCGTGGCGATGCGCTCCTGCACGAGCTGCCGCGCGTGGATGAGGTCGGTTCCCTGCTTGAAGATCAGCTCGATGGAGGAGAGCTGGGGGACCGACTTGGAGCGCATGTCGTCGAGCCCCGGCACCCCGCTCAGCGCGTCCTCCAGGGGGACGGTGATCAGCGACTCCACGTCGGCGGCGGTGAGCCCGAGGCAGGGGGTCTGAATCTCCACGCGCGGCGGCGCGAACTCGGGGAACACGTCCACCGGGATGTCGCGGAGCCGCACGACGCCCAGCGCCATCATGGCCGCGGCCAGCGCCACCACGATGTAGCGGAACCTGAGGCTCGACCCGACGATCCAGCGCATCATCGGCGCGGGCCCCCTAGTCTCCGCCGACGCCGAGCTCGGCGCCGAGCAGCTCCTCGGAGCCGACGGTCACGATCGTGGTGCCCGCGCGTGGACCGCTCTCGAGGATCGCCTGGTCGCCCTCGATGCGCTCGACGGTGATCCGCTGCCGCACGAAGGTCAGCGGCCTGATGCTGGTGTAGACCCAGGTCTCGCCGTGCTCGTCGTACAGCACCGCGCCGTAGGGGATCAGCGTGCGTCCGTCCCGCCCGGCGCGGACCTCGGTGGTCCGCAGGCCGATCCGTGCGGCCGCGTGCCGGGACAGGGTCACCCGGGCGAGGTCCGAGCCCTCGATGTGCTCGACCTTGGCCGCGGAGTGGCTGAAGCTCTCGGGCTCGCCGCTGCCACTCTCCGAGGTCCGCGCGCACCCCGCGAGCGCCAGCCCGGCGACCAGCAGCCCGGCCACCATCGACCGCCTACACCGCCGCATCCTGCTCCCTCCTCCCGGGGACGGCCCCGAACCGCAGGTAGGCGAGCGGCACGATGAACAGGCTGACCAGGGTCGAGGTCACCAGCCCGCCCACCACCACCACGGCCAGGGGGCGCACGGTCTCCAGGCCCGGCCTGCTGCCGAAGACCAGGAACGGCAGCAGGGCGAGCACGGTCGCCAGCGCGGTCAGCACGATCGGCACCAGCCGCTCCCGCGAGCCGCGCAGCACCAGCCCGGGGCCGAACGGCGCTCCCTCGTCCCGCTCGAGCTGCTGGTAGCGGCGCAGCAGCACGAGCCCGTTGCGGGTGGCGATCGCCAGCACCGTGAACAGGCCGGCCAGCAGCGCCAGCGAGCTGATCTGCCCGGCCACCGCCGCGGCCGCCACGCCCCCCACCAGCGACAGCAGCAGCGTCATGAACAGCAGGGTGGCCAGGCGCCAGCTCCCGAAAGCCGCCTGGAGCAGCAGGAACACCAGCACCGCCGCGGCGATCCCCACGCCCACCGAGCGGCCCAGGGGATCCTGGTGGGTGCTGTCCCGGCCGAGCAGCTCGGCGTGGTACTCGAGCGGCATCGGGATGGTGGCGAGGCCGCGCTTGACGTCGCCGGCCACGGCGCTCGTCGAGCGGCCGCGCACGCCGGCGGCGACGTCGATGCGGCGCGACACGTCGTCGTGCTCGATGACGTTGGGGTCCGGCCGGATGCGCACCTGCGCGACCTGTCCGAGGCGGACGTGCCCCCCGCTCGGCGTGTCGATCAGCAGGTCGCGGATGCTGTTCAGGCTGTGGCCGGTGGAGGGCGTGCCCCGCACGACCACCTCGAAGATCTTCTGCTCCTCGAAGAGGCTGCCGGCCTCCAGGCCGGACAGCAGGGTGGCGGCCGCGCGGCGCACGTCGCCCGGCTTGATCCCGTGGCGCTGCGCCTCGGCCAGGTTCACCTCGATCTCCACCGTCGGCTCGTCGGGCGGGACGTCCAGCCGCGGCGCGACCACGCCGTCGGTGTGGGCGAGCAGGTTGCGCACCTCCTCGGCCTTGGAGCGCAGCACGCCGAGGTCCTGGCCGTAGACGCGCACGGTGAGCGCGTTGGCGGCGCCGCCCTGGGCCTCGTCGATCCGCTCCTGCGGGTAGGTCAGGACGCTGTCGCGCAGGCCGGGGTAGCCGTCGACGACCCTGCGGATCGCGGACACGGTCGCCTGGTAGTCGGCGCTGGGGGCGATGTTGACCCACAGCTCGCCGGCGTTGACCTCGACCACCTGGTCGGAGGTCACGGCCCGCCCGACGTGCGCGCCGACCGCGCTGACGCCGGGGACCGACCGCAGCTCGTGGGTGGCGAGCGCGGTGATCCGGTCCATCTCGGGGCGCGAGGCGGCCGGCGCGCCCTCCCAGCGGATCAGCAGGTCCCTGTCCTGGAGCGGCGGAACCAGCGGCCCGCTCCCGAGCTGCGGCGCGGCCAGCAGGCCGGCCAGTGCGATCACGCCGACGACCGGGTAGGCGCGCCGCCAGCGGGCGACGAAGCGCGACAGCGCGACCGTGTAGCCGCGCTGGAGCCGGGCGGTGAGCGGAGACGGCCGCCGCGCCACCGTCCGGTCCCCGAACAGCAGCAGCGCCAGCGCCGGGGTGACCGTCAGCGCCACCACCAGCGAGGCCAGCACCGCCAGCGCGTAGGAGGCCGCCAGGGGCCGCAGGAACGAGCCGGTCAGGCCCTGGACCAGCAGCGCCGGCACGGCCGCGACGACCAGGATCAGGGTGGCGTGGACGACCGGGCCGCGCATCTCCACCGAGGCGTCCAGCACCACCGCGGCGGCGGACCGCTGGTCGCCCTGGCGCCGCCGCTCGCGCAGGCGGCGCCGGATGTTGTCGAGGTCGACCACGGCGTCGTCGATCACCACCCCGAGCGCGACCACCAGGCCGGCCAGGACCATGATGTTGAAGGTGGCGCCCCGCGCCTGCAGCACCAGCGCCGCCATCACCAGCGACAGCACCATCGCCACCAGCCCGATCAGCGCGCTGCGCCAGTCGAAGAACACGAAGCCCAGCAGCGCGATCGCCAGCACCAGCCCGACCAGCAGCGCCAGACCGACGTCGTGGATGGCGGACTCGATGAAGCTGGCCGGCCGGAAGATGGTGGAGTCGGTCTGGATGCCGCCCAGCCCGGGCCGCAGCGCCGCCAGCGCCTCGTCCACGCCGCGGGTGACCTCCAGGGTGTTGGCACCAGGCAGCTTGGAGATCACCAGCAGCAGGCTGGGCCCGTCGGAGACCAGGGCGTCGCCGATCAGCGGCTGGTGGTCGGAGACGACCCTGGCGACGTCGCCCAGCCGTAGCTTGCCCTTGGTGTCCTCGACGGTGACCTGCGCCAGGTCGCGGGGCGTGCTGATCGGCAGGTCGTGCTGGATGCCGAGCCGCTGGTTGGGGCTGTCGACGAACCCGCCGGTCCCGGGCGTGGAGGCCTCCACGAAGCTCAGCGGCGACACCCACAGCGCGTTGCCGGTGGTGGTGAGCACCTGGTCGAGCGAGACGCCCCGCTTCCGCAGCCGCTCCGGGTCGACCTGGACCTGGAGCTGCTGGTCCCGCTCACCCCAGATGGCGACGTTGGCGACCCCCGGCACACCCATCAGGCGGGGCCGGATCTTCCACCGGGCCAGCACCGACATCTGGATCAGCGACAGGTCCTTGGAGGTGAGGCCGATCATCATGACCCGGCTGGTCGAGGAGGTCGGCTGGAGCATCACCGGCGGCTTGGAGACGTGCGGGATGCCGACCGCCGCCTGGGTCATCCGCTCCGCGACGAGCTGGCGGGCGCGCTGGAGGTTGGTACCCGGCTCGAAGACCAGATCGATCGAGGACAGCCCCGGGATCGACTCGGAGTGGATCGTCTTCAGCCAGGCCACCCCGTTGAGCAGGTCCTGCTCCATCGGGACGGTGATCATCTGCTCGACCTCGTTGGCCGACAGGCCGAGCGCCTCGGTCTGGATGCGCACCTGTGGCGGCGAGAACTCCGGCAGGACGTCGACCGGGGCGCGCCCGAGCTGAACGCTCCCGAGCAGGATCAGTGCCGCGGCGACTGGCACGACCAGGAGTCGGAACTTCAGGCTGGAGCCAACGATCCATCGCAGCATGCTCCCTCTTCGGCAGCTCTGCGCCTTGCCTGAATTCTTCTGATCGAGTCCGTCGGGGTATTCAGGACTACCGGCCGGTTCGCGACTGTTCGGCGGCGCCTACCGCTTGCGGGCGACGCCCCCGTAGACCGAGACGATCGCCAGCTCAGGCCAGCCGGTCCAGCTCCTCTGGCGACAGCCGCAGCGCGGCCGCGGCGACGTTCTCCTCGAGGTGGGCGACCGAGGAGGTGCCGGGGATGGGCAGCATCACCGGCGAGCGCGCGAGCAGCCAGGCGATGGCGACCTGCCCCCCGCTGGCGTCGTGCGCGGCCGCCAGGCGCTCGAGCTGGCGCGTGCGGGTGAGGGCGCCGCCGCCGAGCGGCCTCCAGGGGAGGAAGGCGATGCCCTCCCGCTGGCACGCTGCGAGCACGTCGTCGCTGCCGCGGGAGCCGAGGTCGTAGCGGTTCTGGACCGAGACGACCCCGGTGACGGCTTGCGCCTGCCGGAGCTGGCCGGCGCTCACGTTGGAGACGCCGATCATGCGCACCTTGCCCTCACCCTGGAGCTCGACCATCGTCCCGAGGGATTCCTCGATCGGCACCCTGCGGTCGACGGTGTGGAGCTGGTAGAGGTCGATCGTCTCGGACCGCAGCAGCGTCAGGCTGCGCTCGCAGTCGCGCCGGATGGTCGCGGGCCTGCCGTCCGGGATCCAGATGCCCGGGCCGCGGCGCTGGAGCCCGCTCTTGGTCGCGATCACCAGGCCGTCGGGATACGGATGCAGCGCCTCGGCGATCAGCCGCTCGCTGACCTCGGGACCGTACGAGTGCGCCGTGTCGATGAAGTTGACGCCCAGCTCGACCGCCCTGCGCAGCACGCGCACCGCCTCGGGCCGGTCGTCCGGTTCGCCCCAGATGCCGGGGCCGGTGATCCGCATCGCGCCGAAGCCGAGGCGGTTCACCACCACCTCGCCGCCCAGTGTGACCTGCCCGCCCATGGCGGCGGGCAGCCCCTCCCGGTCAGACGTCATCAGTTCACCCCGTCCATGCAATCCCCTCGGAGCGCTCCCTTGCGGCTTGTCGAGGTGATGTTCGCTCACCACATCACGAATATCCTGGCAGACGGTACGCTCCGGAGCGTGGTGAGGAGGCCGGGGTCGATGAAGCAGCCGCGCGGTGCCCATCTGGTTGGGAGCGTCCCGCTGGGCTCGGCCGAGGAGGCCTTCCGGCCCGCGGCACCCGACCCGGACGGGCGCCGCCGCGACCTGCGAGCCGACTGCGAACGCTGCTTCGGGCTGTGCTGTGTCGCGCCGGCCTTCTCCGCCTCGGCGGATTTCGCCATCGACAAGCCCGCCGGGCAGGCCTGCCCGAATCTGCAAGCCGACTTCCGCTGCGGCATCCATCAGCGTCTCAGGCAGCGGGGCTTCCCAGGCTGCGCCGCCTACGACTGCTTCGGCGCCGGCCAGAAGGTCGCCCAGGTCACCTTCGGCGGGCAGGACTGGCGGCGTGCCCCGCACACCGCGACGCGGATGTTCGAGGCGTTCGCGATCATGCGGCAGCTCCACGAGCTGCTCTGGTACCTGACCGAGGCGCTGCGCCTGCAACCGGCCCGCCCGCTCCACGGCGAGCTCGGCCGCGCCCTGGAGGAGACCGAACGCCTCACCGAGCTGCCTTCCGACGCGCTCCTGGAGCTGGACGTGGCGGCACACCGGCGAGCCGTCAATGCGCTGCTGCTCCGCGCGAGCGAGCTGGTGCGGGCCGGCCTCCGGCCCCAGCCGATCGACCGCAGGGGCGCCGACCTCATCGGAAAGGACCTCCGGGGAGCCGACCTGCGCGGCGCCAACCTCCGTGGCGCGCTGCTCATCGGTGCCGACCTGGAGGGCGCCGACCTGCGCGTGACCGACCTCACCGGCGCCGACCTCCGGGGTGCCGAGCTTGGCGGTGCCGACTTCACCGGGAGCCTGTTTCTGATCCAGTCCCAGCTCGACGCGGCCAGGGGCAGTGCCGGCACCAGGCTGCCACCCTCGCTGGAGCGGCCGGCGCACTGGCGGGGCTGAGGTCACGCCGCGGCGGGACCGTCCGGGCAGGGCTGGAGGCGGCCGCCGTGGCCCCGCTCGCGCATGCCCAGCTCGTAGGCGGCCGAGCCGGCGCACGCAAGCGACAGGTGCTCGCGGCCTGCGATGGCGGCGTCGCTCGTCAGCTTTCGAGGATCTCCAGGTCGAGCTGGCGCAGGCGCTCGTGATCGGCGAGCAGGTCGATGGCGACGATCTTCCCGCCCGCGACCGTGAAGCTGAACACGACTCGCGGGCGTCCGCCCGGAGCCCAGACGGCTCCGGCGGCGAGCCGAGCATCCGGTAGGCCACCGCCCGCAGGTGGGTGCGGTGCGCCTCGAATTGCTCCGCCAGCCAGTCGTGTTGTTCCATCGTCACATTCCTCCATCGCGGACTGTCATATCACCGACCGGCGGAACCCCGCCGATGTGACGAGCAACAGGAGGAACACGCATGACCGATGGCATGAAGACGATCGTCCACCCCGTCAGGGACCTCGCGAAGGCCAAGGCCGTGTACAGGGAGCTGCTGGGCCTGGAGCCCTACGCGGACGAGCCGTACTACGTCGGCTTCAGGGTCGGAGACCAGGAGCTCGGTCTGGATCCCAATGGCCACGGCAAGGGCATGACGGGACCTGTCGGCTACTGGAATGTCGACGACATCACCAGCACGCTGAAGGCGCTCCTGGAGGCCGGCGCGGAAGCGCAGCAGGAGATCACCGACGTCGGCGGGGGCAAGCTGATCGCGACCGTGAAGGACGCGGACGGCAACGTCATCGGCCTCGTCCAGGCGGCCTGAGGGCACGAGCCGGCGATCGGCTCACCTGGCTGAGCGCGGCACGACCAGGCCGGACTCGTAGGCCATCACGACGGCCTGCGTCCGGTCGCGGAGCCCGAGCTTGCTGAGCACGCGGCTCACGTGGGTCTTGATCGTCTCCTCGGTGACCACCAGCCGGGCAGCGATCTCAGGGTTGGACAGGCCCTCGGCGACCAGCCGCAGGACCTGCGTCTCGCGCGGGGTGAGCGCGGCGAGCGCGTCCGTGGCTGGGGCGTCCGGCTTGGGGTGCTGCAGGGCGAACTCGCTGATGAGCCGGCGGGTGATGGTCGGCGCGAGCAGCGCGTCGCCGGCGGCGATGACCCGCACGGCGTCGAAGAGCCGCTCGGCGGTGACGTCCTTGAGCAGGAACCCGCTGGCACCGGCGCGCAGCGCGTCGTAGACGTACTCGTCCAGGTCGAAGGTCGTCAGGATGAGGATGCGCGGCCCGCCGGCTCCGGAGCCGGCCAGCTGCCTGGTGGCCTCGATGCCGTCCATGCCGGGCATGCGGACGTCCATCAGGACGACGTCGGGGCGCAGCTGGAGGCAGGTCCGGACTGCTTCCGCCCCGTCGGAGGCCGTGCCGACGACCGTGAAGTCCGGCTGGGTGTCCAGCAGCGCGGCGAAGCCGGCGCGGACGACCTGATGGTCGTCGGCGACGACGATCCGCACCGCCGGCGGGATGGCGGTCATCCGGGCGCCTCGGCCTTGGCGGGTAGCGTGGCCTCGACGAGGAAGCCGCCGCCGACCGCCGTGCCGGTGCGTAGCTGGCCGCCGACGGCCGCGGCGCGCTCGCGCATGCCCGGCAGCCCGTGTCCGCCGGCCGGCGGCGCGGAGGGCGGCCCGGGTCCGTTGTCGCGGATGCGCAACCGCAGGGCGTCGTCGGTGTAGTGCAGCTCCACGTCGACGGCGGCACCTGGCGCGTGGCGCCGGGCGTTGGTGAGGGCTTCCTGGGCGATGCGGTAGGCGGCGAGCTCGACGCCCGGGTCGAGCGTGACCGGTGGGCCGCCGACGATCAGGCGGGTGCCCGCCCCGGACGCCTCCCGTGCCTCGTCGAGCAGGTCGTTGAGTTGCTTCAGGCTCGGCTGGGGCCGCCGGTCCGCGACCTCGGTCTGGGCGTCCTCGCGCAGCACGCCGAGCAGCCGCCGCATCTCGGTCAGCGCGGCCCGCGCGGTGTCGCCGATCGCTGACAACCGCTGCGCCCCGGCGGCAGGCATCCCGGGAGTGGCCAGCCGGGCCGTCTCCGCCTGCACGGCGACCATGGAGAGGTGGTGGGCGACGACATCGTGCAGCTCGCGTACGATGCGCGCCCGTTCACCGCGAGCCGTGTGCTCGAGCAGGGTGCCGGCGATGTCCTGCCGGGCGGCGCTCTGCGCCAGGGCCTCGCTGCGCGCGCGCCGTGCGATCCCCGCCCAGGCGGTAGCCGGGGCCAGCGAGGCCAGCAGCAAGGTGAGGACCCCTGCCTCGGAACCCCTCGGACGGGGACCAGCGAGCGCCAGCACCAGGAAGGGCGCGGCAAGGCCCGTCGCCAGCGGTTGCGCGCCGGTCCGGCCGAGCCGGTACAGGACGATCAGCTGCGCGGCCAGGCCCGCGACCGTCAGGCTGTGGAAGAGCGCGAGCGACAGCACGCTCGCCGCGGAGACGGCCATGGCGGCTCCGGCCGGGGGCAGGAGCGCCAGCGGCAGCGTGGTGCACACGGCGAGGAGGTAGAGCGCCAGGGCGAACTGCCCGCTCACGTCGGTGAGCGCGGTCCGCGTGATCGACTCGGTCACCGCGAGCAGTCCCAGCAATGCCCCGGCGACGGCAGGCGCCCGCGGGGCCGCGACGATCCGCCGTCCCTTGTCGGCCCATCCGCTGCGCCAGTCACCCGCTCGGCTCACGTCGACCATTGTCGCCGCTGGCTGGCGCGCTCGCGTCCCCGCGGCCGGTGATACCGCCGTCCCCCGTGCCAGGGATGCCTGGCGACGGATGTCCCTCGTGCCAGCGACGGCGAAGATGGCTCCCCGCCGTGACGATCGCCCCGCAGCTGTTCTCTACGCTTCGTGGCATGAAAGCGACTATCGAAGTCACCGGCCTGCGCAAGCGATTCGGGCGGACCGTGGCCCTGGACGGACTGTCGTTCACGGTCACGCCGGGAGACGTCACCGGCTTCGTCGGCCCCAATGGCGCGGGAAAGTCCACCACGATGCGGGTGATCCTCGGCCTGGACGCTGCCGACGAGGGCAGCGCGCTGATCGGCGGGCAGCCGTACCGGAGCCTGCGGCACCCTCTGAACCACGTCGGAGCGCTGCTGGACGCGGCCGCCCTGCAGCCGAGCCGGACCGCTCGCAACCACCTGCTTTGGCTGGCCCACTCCCAGGGCCTGACCGCCCGGCGGGTCGACGAGGTCACCGAGCTGGTCGGCCTCCAGACGGCCGCCCGGCGCAAGGCCGGCGGCTACTCGCTGGGCATGCGGCAGCGGCTCGGCATCGCGGCGGCGATGCTCGGCGACCCGCCGGTGCTCATGCTGGACGAGCCGTTCAACGGCCTGGATCCGGAGGGCATCGTGTGGATGCGGGGCTTCCTGCGATCGCTGGCCGCCGAGGGCCGCGGCGTCCTGGTCTCCAGCCACCTGATGAGCGAGCTCCAGGACACCGCCAGCCATCTGGTGGTGATCGGCCGCGGCCGGCTGGTCGCGGACACCAGCGTGGCGGACCTGATCGCGGCCGCGTCCAGCGGCCGGGTCACGCTGCGCACCGCCGCCCGGTCGGAGGCGATGACGGTGCTGGCGCACGCGGGCGCCACCGTGGCCGCCACCGATCGCGACACGCTCACCGTGTCCGGACTGGGCGCAGAGCGCGTCGTGGCGCTGCTCGGCGAGAGCGCGGTGCCGTTCTCCGAGGTGTCGGCGCACCACGCGACGCTGGAGGAGGCCTACATGGAGCTCACCCGGGAAACGGTCGAGTTCCGCGCCGCGGCGGGGGAGGCGGCACGATGACCACCGGGACCGCCACGCCGTACCGCTCCCAGGTGCGGGCAGGGCGCGACGGCTTCGCGCAGCTGCTGCGCGCGGAGTGGACCAAATTCAGGACGGTGCGCGGCTGGGTGATCGGCATGGTGACCGCGGCACTGGTGACCGTGCTGGTCGGGCTGCTGGGCCCGGCGGGCAGCAGCATCAGTTGCAGCGGTCCGGGCGGTCAGGCCTGCAAGCACTACATCCCTCCGGTGGGGCCGGGCGGCGAGCCCGTGACCGATAGCTTCTACTTCGTGCGCCAGGCGCTGGCCGGAGATGGCAGCATCACCGTCCGGGTGACCTCGCTGACCGGCCTGTACGGACCGAACGGCGCGGTCCCGGCGGGCCAGGGCCCGCTGGCGGGCATGCGCAGCGGCACCCAGCCGTGGTCAAAGGCCGGGATCATCATCAAGGAGAGCACCAGCCAGGGGTCGGCGTACGCGGCGTTGATGGTCACCGGCGGCCACGGGGTGCGGATGCAGTACGACTACACCCACGACCTGGCCGGCCTCCCGGGTGCCGTGTCCGCGGCATCCCCGCGCTGGCTGCGACTGACCCGCTCCGGCGACGCGATCACCGGGTATGCGTCGGCCGACGGCGCGCACTGGACCAGGGTCGGCACCGCCAGCCTTGCCGGGCTGTCATCGACGGTGCAGGCCGGATTGTTTGTCGCCTCCCCCGAGTACTCGGTGACGACCCAGTCGTTCGGCGGGACGACCGGGAGGGGCGGCCCGACTCAGGCCACCGCCCGCTTCGATCACGTCAGCCTCCAGGGCACCTGGCCGGGGGGCACGTGGACCGGTGAGGGGATCGGAGGCGAGACCGGTACGGACGTGCCAAGGGGAGGGCTTCAGCAGGTCGGCGGCGGGTTCACCGTGAGCGGATCCGGCGACATCGCGCCAAAGCTGCCCGGCGAAGGGCTCGGCAGGACGATCGGGGACAGCCTCGTGGGCGCGTTCGCCGGGCTGATCGCGGTGATCGTCGTGGCCACGTTGTTCATCACCGCCGAGTACCGGCGGGGCCTGATCCGCACCACCCTGGCCGCCAGCCCGCGGCGGGGCCGGGTCCTGGCGGCGAAGGCCATCGTGATCGGCTCGGTCACCTTTGTCACCGGGCTGGTCGCCGCCGTTGTCACGGTCCCGCTCGTCGAGCGGCTGGAGCGGGCCAAGGGCTTCGAGGTGTTCCCGGTGACGTCGCTGATGGAGCTGCGCGTGGTGGTCGGCACCGCGGCGCTGCTCGCCGTCGCCGCTGTCCTTGCCCTTGGCGTGGGCACGGTGCTGCGGCGCAGCGCGGGGGCGGTCACCGGCGTCATCGTGCTGATCGTCCTGCCGTACATCCTGGCGGTCGCCTCCGTCCTGCCCGCGGGCGCCTCGGAGTGGCTGCTGCGGCTCACCCCGGCCGCCGCCTTCGCCATCCAGCAGAGCGTTCCGCGCTACCCCCAGGTCAGCGGCATCTACACGCCGTCACTGGGCTACTACCCGCTGGCGCCGTGGGCCGGCTTCGCCGTGCTGTGCGGCTACGCCGCGCTCGCCCTGGGCCTGGCCGTGCTCCTGCTGCGCAGGCGTGACGCATGAGGCAGGCACTGCACGCGGAGTGGACGAAGCTGCGCACCGTGGCGGGCATGAGCTGGCTGCTGTTCGCCGTCATCGCACTGACCGTGGCCCTGAGCGCCGCGGCGGCGGCCGCCGTCACGTGCCCAAGCGCGGGCTGCGGCCAGGACCCCGCCAAGGTCAGCCTCACCGGCATCGAATTCGGCCAGGCGGTCGTCGCCATCCTGGCCGTGCTGGCGATCAGCGGCGAATACAGCTCCGGCATGATCCGCGTCACCCTCGCGGCGATGCCGCGACGGACCACCGTTCTGGCCGCCAAGGCGGTCGTCGTCAGCGGGTTGGTGCTGGCGGCCGGAGCCGTCGCGGTCCTGGGGTCCGTGCTTGCCGGGCGGCTCATCCTGCCAGGCAACGGCTTCACGGCGGCGCACGGCTACCAGGCTCTTTCCCTGGCCGATGGGCCGCTGCTGCGCGCCACCGCTGGCTCGGTCCTCTACCTCGCCCTGATCGCGCTGCTCAGCCTCGGCGTCGCCACCGCGATGCGGGACTCCGCGACGGCCATCGGGGTCGTGCTCGGCCTGCTCTACCTCTTCCCGATCATCACCGCGGTGGTGGCGGACGCGGACTGGTACCGGCACCTCCAGCAGATCGGGCCGATGACGGCCGGGCTCGCCATCCAGGCCACCACCAACCTCCGCGGCCTGCCTATCAGCCCATGGGCAGGCCTCGGCGTGCTCGCCGCCTGGGCCGCGGGCGCACTCCTCGCCGGTGGGCTGCTGCTGCGGCTCCGCGACGCCTGAGCGACAGGTCCAGGGGTGGACCGCCGTCAGGTGGTTACCGGCCCAGGGCCGGGTGGGCTGCCAGGAGTAGGGAGAGCGATTCTTGCCACGGCCGCGGCCACGGGTACCGCACTCAGGCGCCGTGGCGTCGCTCGCGCCGGCCGGCCGCTCCTTATTTGGCGCCAAACAGTCGAGCCAGATCTGTGAGAAAGTTGTTCACACCAGGAGCCGCCGCCGACTGCGCCAATAGGAAGCCCCAAATCGCACTGACAAGAAACGCAGCGACGCGCAGTCGCCGCAGAAACAGCAGGACTCCGACAGTGACCGTGAACAGAAAGAAAAGGGAAAAGGTAACCCTCATCTCTTACCTCCCTTTTCAGAGCAATCAGTCACCATAGGATAGCATGTCGTGACTTCGTCGCCGAGTGCGAAGATCAAGAAGGGCGAGCCAGGCAAACGCCCATCGCCAATCCGGACATCCCACCAGCAACGCCGGTGGTCAGCGGCCCCGTCATCCGCCTGCCAGGTCGCACAGCAAGGTGCGCCGCGCGCTCGGGTCCGGGCGCGGCGCCTCGGGCGGAGGTTGAAGGTGTCGCCCACCTGCCGTTGGCCTATTGCCGTTTTCTCCAGAGCCGGCGTCCGAGCCCCGACCGGTGCCGGTCGGATGATCCTGGGCTCGCGGACGCCGACTGCGCTCGATCGCCGAGGGCGATTCGACGAGCGAGCCGGGCGACCTCCGGGTGCATTGCGGGACATGCGAGCGCCAGCCAGGCCAGCGAATCAACAATCGTCACCGAGCGTTCCCGTTGTGCCTCGGCCGCGGTCAGGAACCGGTGGGCGAGGAGATTGGCCACGTCGGCCCGGGCGATCGGGTCGGCCCAGGCGGTTACCACCAGCGCATTGCAGGCGGCCTCCGTCACCCAGTCCTCTGGGCCGTCGGCCAGGTCGCTCAGAACCTGGCGGCGCACCGAGCCCTGCCAGGGTTGGTCGTCCCGGTGCCGAGCGATCCCCAAGCACGCCCATGCCTGCACCGACCGGAGCCACTGTCCAGGCTCCCGCCGCTGCAGCGTGCGCCAGGGTTCGTCATCAGGGGGGTCGGGCGGGTGCACCAGGCACCCGAGCAGATCGTCGAGCGACAGGTCCACCAGGCTGCCGGCATCGGCGTGGGCCGCCAGCGGGTGGACCCAGTCGATGCGGACCAGCGCCCTGATGATCGCGGCGTGTGATGACGGAGGTGGGACGGCGGGGCGAGCGACCGCGCCGTCATAGTCCCAGACGCGGTAGGTGATCTCTCGCAGCGGTGTCCTCATGTCCGGTGCCGGGATCGACTCGACGGTCAGGTCGATTCGCGGAAAGGCGCCGCGCAGGGTCAACACGGCGCTCGGCGCCTCGAGCGCGGAGAGGGTCAGGCTGGCGATCTCGCTGTCGGGCTCCAGTTCGGCGAGCGCGCGCTTGAGGACGTTGATGATCGCCTCAGTTGGCTCCGGGACCACGCCAAACCACGGGATGCCACGGCAGATGCCGGCGAGCGCGTTGCTGGCATCCAGATCCCCCGGGCTTTCTCGTACACGATCGGCGATGACGAGGAGGTGCTGGATGTCTTTGTCGCGGTGGTACCGGAAGGCTTGGGCGGCCATGGACGCCGCGTTGTGGCTGGGATCGACGGCAAGAACCCGGTCGACGAAAACCAGCGCGTCCTCGAGCCGGTCACACGCGGCCAGCTCCCAGGCGAGCTGCACGGGTAGCTCGAGATTGCTCGGGTCGCGTGCCATCGCCTTCCGCCACGCACCGATGGCCTCGTCGAGCTGATCGAGATGCAGGTGCGCGAAGCCGAGCGTCAACGCCGACGCGAAGGACGGCGCCAGCTCCTCGGCCCGCGACGACCAGGCCAGGGCCTCCGCCGTGGCACCGAGGCGACGGGCCAGCATCGAGGCGGAGATCAGCACCTGGGGATGGTCGGCATGGGCGGCGACCATGCCTCGGGCCAGTCGTAGGAAGGTTGTGAACGGCGGCCGCTGCCCCTTGGGAGTCGGGTCAGCAAGGGCGAGGGCGAGCCGGACGAACACAGGGGTGAACCGGTCCGGGTCGAGCCGGGCGGGTAGCTGCTCGTCCTCCAGCCAGCGCACACCCTCCCACTGAAGTTGCGGTTGGCCGGCTCTGGCCAGCCCCGCAGCGGTCGAAGCGAGCAGCTCGACCGCGTCATCGTACGATTCCGCCCAGCTCAACAGGTGTGCCTGAGCGATCATTGCGCCAGAGAACGCCGAGTCTCCCTCGATCGGGAACAAGCGGCGCGGATCAGCTGCTCCTCCGGCGAGCTGCTGGAGCGCCAGCAGGGCGTCGGGCAGGCCGGGGTTGATCGAGAAGGCGTTGGCGAGGTGGCTGGCCGCATGCTCCAGCTCGCCGCTGTCAATGGCGAGCCGGGCCAGCGCCAGCTCGCCCTCTGCCTCAAGTCTTGTGTCTTCTTCCACCTCACAGCCTCGCGCTGGCTTGAGTGGAGTCAGCGTCCCTTACAGCAGCGCCACAAGATAGTCGACACGATGCAGCACCGGCCAATCGGGCTCGTCTGGCCCGTTGAGCTCCTCGGACGCGCCGACAGTGGACTCAGCTAAGGCCCCCCTCCGGAAGCCCTCGCCTGAGGCGTGCTGCCACGGCTGCTGTGACGCTGCGGGGTCACGGTCAGCTGCGACATGCCCTTCTCCTCCTGTGGTCGGCACCCCTTCGGGCCGCCTCACCAGAGACGTCGCAGCCACCGGCTCGCTTCGGACATCACTCGTCGTCAGCGAGACGGGCGGCCTGGGCGTGGAGGTAGCGCTGCTGCGGGAGGCTGGTCGTCTGCCGGGCAGCCGCCAGGTAGCTGTCGCGCGCCGCTGCGCGCTCACCGGCCATCTCCAGCAGGTGTCCACGGACCGCGTGGAGGCGGTGGTCACCGGTGATCCGGTCGTCGGCATTGAGTTCGTCGAGCAGCTCCAGGCCCACGTGCGGGCCTCGGACCATGGCGACTGCCACGGCATGGTTCAGCAGCACCACAGGGTTGTCGGCGATGCGCAGCAGCAGCTCGTACAGCGCCATGATCTGTGGCCAGTCGGTCGCCGCGGCGCTTGGCGCTTCGTCGTGGATCGCGGCGATCGCCGCCTGCAGCTGGTAGGGGCCGGTTGCCCCCTGAGGGAGCGCCTCGGTGATCAGTGCGACGCCCTCGGCGATCGCATCGGCGTTCCACAGGCTTCGATCCTGCTCGTCCATCGGGATCAACCCGCCATCCGGCCCGGTACGCGCCGGCCGGCGCGCATCGGTGAGCAGCATCAGCGCCAGCAGCCCCGCCACCTCGCCATCCCCGGGCAGCAGCCGGTGGACCATGCGGGCCAACCGGATCGCCTCGGCCGACAGCTCGGTGCGCTGCAGGCTCGGCCCTGACGTGGTGGCGTAGCCCTCGTTGAAGATCAGGTAGAGCACGTGGAGCACCGCGCCGAGCCGCTCGGTGCGCTCCGAGGCCAGGGGCATGCCGAATGGAATCCCGCTGTCTTTGATGCGCTGCTTCGCCCGGCTGATGCGCCGGGTCATGGTCGCCTCCGGCACCAGGAACGCACGCGCGATCTCCGAGGTGGTCAAGCCACCGACCGCCCGCAGGGTGAGCGCGATCTGTGATGCCGGCGACAGCGAGGGGTGACAGCACATGAACAGCAGGATGAGCGTGTCGTCAGTCTCCGATGCCTGCCTGTCGGCGGCGGGCGCCAGCCACTGCTCCGGCAGCACCCACGTTGCGACGGTGTCTTCACGGCGCCTGCTCGCCGCGCAGCAGGTCGGTCAGCCGGCGCGAGGCCACCCTGATCAGCCAACCTCGCGGACTGTCCGGGACGCCCTGCGTCGGCCACTGCAGGCTCGCGGCGAGGAGCGCCTCCTGCACGGCATCCTCGGCCAGGTCGAAGTTGCCGTACCGGCGCACCACCGCGCCGAGGACCTCCGGCGCCAGCTGGCGCAGCAGGTCCTCGACGGGCGTGTCGGAGGCCACGGCCCCGATCAGGACTCCAGGTCGTGCTGGGAGTCATCGATGGGTCGCACGTCGGCGGTGGCCCTCGCGCGGACGTGCTCCGGGGCTGGGCAGGCCGACAGCCGGGCGGCGAGCTCGGTGGCACGGTCGAAGCTGTCGCACTCGACGACCCAGTAGCCGGCGAGGACCTCCTGGGCCTCGGCGTAGGGACCGTCGGTCACGACCGGGACGCCGTTCTGCAGCTGGACCCTCCTGGTGTGAACCGGAGCAGCCAGGCCGCGCGTCTCCACCAGCTCCCCAGACTTGGCCAGCTCGGCGTTGAACGACTCCATGAACGCACCCAGCGCGGCGAACTCCTCCGCCGACCACGCCGGGTAGTCGCCTGCCTTCCCCGCCATCCCGTCGTAGTCCTGCTGGGATGCGTAGACCAGGATCATGTACTTCATGGTCTGCTCCCTTCGCGGACGGCACCCCATCGGTGCATCTCACAGGTGACGTCGGCGCCAGCCGCCCGCTTCGGACATCCTTCCGGGACCAGGCCGCGACAGCCAGGCCCCGCCGCACGATCCGGAAACGCCGCTCCCGCAGGCCGGACCCAGCGTCGACACGGGCCGATGATCCGTGCCATCTGCTCGAGCGCACATTCTGCGAGCCGCGGGCGAAGGCGTATCCCGATCATCGAGTCCATGGCCGACAGAGCGCTGGCCGTAGGGCCAATCGACCGGAAGCGGGGACCCGGCCAGGATCCCCGCTCCCTGAACTCAACCTCCAGCGTTAGTAGGTTCGACGTGGCGTTGGTGCCGCGAGTTCCCGAGCGACTGGCACATCGGCGGCGAAGACCTGCTGCAGGTCGGTCTTGGCCAAGCCGCGGGGAGCGGCAATGGTGGAGGTCGCTGGTGTCATGCCGATGGACCCGTCAGGCGGGCCCTTTCAGCTGTGGAATCTCGCAGCGGTCTTTGAATCCTTGGCTGGTCAGCCCGACGGCCGAGTTGAACCGCGACCGCACGTTCTCCAAGCAGATGATCATCGTAAGCTCGACCATTTGTGCCTCGTCAAGGTGGTCCAGCAGCCTCTTGACGAGCTCATCGTCGACGGTGGGCGGCGTCTTGGTCATCGCCTCGGTGTACTCCATGACCAGTCGCTCCAGCGGATCGAACAGCTCGCTGTCCCGCCACCGCGGCACCGCCTCGATCTTCTCGCGCGGGATGCCATGGGTGTGCAGCGCCCAGTAGCCGAAGTCCATGCACCACGGGCAGCCGATCTTGACGGCCGCGGCCAGGCCGGCCAGGTCCTTGACCTTCACATCCACCCGCCGATCCGGTACGACAACGTCCGTGGCGGATCGAGCGATATGCGTGCCATGTCGTGCCTCCTTGTCACATCGGCTGGGTTTGGTTCGTCACTGCTATGACGGACCGCGACGAGGGAAATGTGACCGGTGGACGAGGGCGACTGGCTGGCGGAGCGGTTCCAGGCCCACCGCAGCCATCTGCGGGCGGTGGCCTACCGGATGCTCGGCTCACTCAGCGAGGCCGACGACGCCGTGCAGGATGCCTGGCTCCGGCTCAGCCGCGCCGACATCAGCAGCGTCCAGAACCTCGGCGGTTGGCTGACGACATGGTCGAGCTGCATCCTCCCAGGACCTGGGCGAACCACGGTGTCGGCGGCATCCCGGTCATCGCCATTGCCAACGGCACGGTTGCGCCGCTCGATGACGGCAAGCGGTCGCGCGTCACGATCTCCTGCGAGTTCCAGGGGCACGGGATCGGCAAGCTGCTGGTTCCGCTCCTCGCCCGTCGGCTCGCAAAACAGCTGCCGAGGGACGAACAGAAGCTGAAGGAGTTGCTCGAGCGGGGCGCCTACGCCCAAACGTAGCTGTTCAGGACCTGGCGAGAGCGGGCCGCCTGGCGAGCGACCCAGCTCCCAACATCACGGCAACAGCGAGCTGTGGACCGTGCTTGTACCTGACGGCATCGACAGGTCGGGCACCCTGGAGCCCGACGGCTCGACCAGCCAGAAGTACCCGTCGTGGACGGTGGGCACTACGGGCGGGCTCGCTGAGATTGGGCATCTGCACGGTTCGAGATGGTAAGCACGGCCAGCACCGCCTGGCGTTATCCAGCGGGGTGGTGCAAGGCGCCGTCGAGGATGGTGACGGCGTGGCCGGTGAGGTGCACGCGGTCGCCGCGGACGGCGGTGCGGACCAGGCCGGTGCGGGTGGACACCTGCAGCCCGGTGAGGCGGTCGCGGCCCAGGCGGCTGGACCAGTAGGGCGCCAGGGCGGTATGGGCGCTGCCAGTGACCGGGTCCTCGGGGATGCCGCCGGCGGGTGCGAAGTAGCGGGAGACGAAGTCGTAGCCGCGGTCCGGTTCGTCCGCCGGGGCGGTAGCGATGATCCCGCGGATGCCGTCCCGGCGGGTCAGGTCGGCCAGGGCGGCCAGGTCGGGGGTCAGGGCGCGGACGGTGGCCTCGTCGGCCAGGACGGCGAGCAGGTCGCCGAGGGCGCCGGTGTGATAGATGGCCTGGGGCGTGGCGCCGAGCGCCTCGGCCAGACCGTCGGGGGCCGCTGCCTGGGTGGGGCGTGCGGCGGGGAAGTCCAGCGTGATGGTGCCGTCGCGGCGGCTGTGGGCGATCAGGACGCCGAAGCGGCTGGCGAAACGGACGGTGCCGAGGGTTCCGCGATCGCTGTGCAGGGCATGGGCGGTGGCCAGGGTGGCGTGGCCACACAGGTTGCTTTCGGCGGTGGGGGTGAACCAGCGCAGTGCCCAGTCGGCGTCGGCGGCGGCGGGCAGTGGGTGGGCGAAGGCGGTCTCCAGGTGCAGCTCGGCGGCGAGCTGCAGCATCCAGACCCGGTCGGGCCAGGCGTTGGTGTCGAGCAGGCAGACGGCGGCGGGGTTGCCGGCGAACGGCCGGTCGGTAAAGGCGTCGATGACCCAGATCCGCATAGGGCCAACTGTAGGACGGTGCGATGGAACCGGTCACGGTCACCCTAAACCTTGACGGGCTTCATGCCCCAGGCAAAGTGCGCGGTGAGCGCCACGACGACCGCGACGACCACAGACTTCGCCTCGCTTACCCCTACCCGTAGCCATGGTGACCAGCATTTTGCGCTTGCGGTGCATGCCATGCCCTGATGCCTTGGCTGGTGCCGGGACCCGCGCAAGTCAGGCATCTCGCCGCTGGAGGAGGTACGCCGCCGCGCCGAGCGCCGCCGCGGTCCACAGGCAGAAGACGCCGAACCCCTGCCAGGGCGTGAGCAGGTCGTGGGGACCCTGGTGGGCTTGGGCGATCAGATGGCCGGCCTCGGACGGCAGGTAGGCGTGCACGTGCTTGCCGAAGCTGCCGGGCAGCAGCTGGGCCAGCGGCGCCAGGACCAGGACGAAGCCGATCACGCCCGTGATCCCGGCGGCGGTATGCCGGACCAGGCCGCCGATGGCCAGGGCGAACAGGCCGAGCACGGCCAGGTACAGCCCGCTGCCGATCACCGCGCGCAGCACGCCCGGGTCGCCGAGGGAGACCGGCGCCCTACCGTGCAGGATGGCTGCGCCGATGAAGAACGACGGGAACGCGACCAGCTCGCCGACGACGAACACCAGCACGGCGAAGACGACCGACTTGGCAGCCAGCATCGGGACGCGGTGCGGCACCGCGAGCAGGCTGGCGCGGATCATGCCGGTGGCGTACTCGCTGGTGATCACCAGGACGCCGAGGACGCAGATGGTGAGCTGGCTGAGCTGGAAGCCGGAACTCAGGATCGTGCTGACCGGGTCGGCCATGAGCTGGCGCTGCTGGCTCGGGTCGGCCCTGCTCCACTGCGACACCGTTAGCCAGGTGAGCAGCGCGGTGAAGCCGAGGGTCAGCACGACCAGCAGCCCCAGCGAGGCGACGGTCGAGCGGACCGAGCGGATCTTCGTCCACTCCGACAGCAGCAGCCGGCCGAAACGGACCGGCGCGGACGCGAGGGCGACCGGCGCGGGCGGGGCAGGCGTCACGGTGCTCATCGGGTGCCCTCCGTGGGCGATGCCTGGATCTTGGTCGCGGCCGGCTGGCTGGTCCGGCTGTCGTACTCCACGCTGTCGCGCGTCAGCTCCATGAACGCCTCCTCCAGCGAGGCGAGCTGCGGGGTCAGTTCGTGCAGGACGAGGCCCTCACGCGCCGCCAACTCGCCGATCCGCGGTGCCGGCAGTCCACCGACGGTCAGCGCTTGGCCGTTGTTGGCCTTGACCAGGCCGCCCTCGGCGGTGATCAGCTCAGTCAGCCGGGCCGCGTCCGGGGACTTCACCAGTACCGACCGCTGGGAGCTGCGGGCGATGAACTCGTCGGTGGCGCAGTCGGCGATCAGCCGCCCGCGGCCGATCACGATCAGCTGCTCGGCGGTGACCGCCATCTCGTTCATCAGGTGGCTGGAGACGAAGACGGTCCGGCCCTGCCCGGCCAGGTAGGTCATCAGGTTCCGGACCCAGACGATCCCCTCCGGGTCCAGCCCGTTGACCGGCTCGTCCA
>WNFX01001067.1_pt1 | contig 35488 bp, 34 predicted proteins | sample 5400111 | NCBI WGS metagenome assembly WNFX01 (sample SAMN13153363, study PRJNA577476) | soil metagenome | isolation source: 40 cm soil or saprolite under grassland replicate 1 | place: USA:California | collected 2016-06-15 | reverse complement strand
ACTCGAGCTGGTACGCGCACGCGGAACAGCAGGGCGCCCCGCATGCGATGCATCCAAGCTGCTCGAAGGCGAAACGCACTTCGCTTCCGCACCGGCAGTGACCGGCCATGGCAGACCTCCTTTGGTCCTGGCCGTTGCATGGCGGCAAGAAGCGTTCCGAGACGCTAAGTGGCTAGAAGAATGCGAGTCTCGCCAGCTCGATTCCTGTGGAGCGATCAGAAAGTGAGACGCTACAGTCTCACAAATTCACGTCCAGGCAAGCCATCTGAATCTCAAACTATTATGGAACCTGGCGCGATTGCCTCTTCATCAGTATGGGACTCGGAGGTCTCACTACTGAGACTCATATGTCCCACTTCTGAAAGGCTTTGTTTTGATTCGGTATTTCAATATGAGGCGATGGAGATTGCGGCGGGTGATCCCGGCTCGCCTGGCCGCCACCGAGACATTGCCGCGGGCCTCTGCCAACAAGCGGCTGATGGCCTCACGCTCGAAGAGAGCCAGGGTCCGGGCGCGGGCCTGCAGGAATCCTTCGCCCGCCCGGAGCGCCGCCGGCGCAGGCTCCTGCAGGTGCAACGGAAGATGAGCGACGTCAACCTGGCGACTCGTGGCCAGCACTACCGCGCGCTCGATGATGTTCTCGAGCTCGCGTAAATTGCCGGGCCACGGATACCGCTTGAGGAGGTCGAGGGCTTCCGGAGCAAAGCGGTCCACGCGCTTGTTGACCTTGGCCTCGGCCTTGCGAAGGAAGTGATGGGCGAGCACGGGAATGTCCTCGGTCCGCTCACGCAGCGGCGGAAGCGTGATGGTGAAAGTGTTGAAGCGGTAGAAGAGATCCTCCCTGAACTCGCTGACCGCGAGCGCCTTCTCGAGATCACGGTTGGTGGCGGCGATGACGCGCACCCGGACCTTGCGAGTGACCACGTCCCCCACGGGCTTGATCTCGCCCGTCTGCAGCACGCGGAGGAGCTTGGCCTGCATCTCGAGCGGCATGTCGCCGACCTCGTCGAGGAAGATGGTGCCGCCGTCCGCCCGCTCGAAGAGGCCAGGCTTGTCCGCCACCGCGCCCGTGAAGGCCCCGCGCTTGTGGCCGAAGAGCTCGGATTCGAGCAGGGTGGGAGCGAGGGCCGTGCAGTTGACGGTGACGAGGGGCCGCTCCCGCACGTTCGAGTACCGGTGAATGGCGCGAGCCACCAGCTCCTTGCCTGTGCCCGACTCGCCGCGGATGAGCACGGTGGTGGGGGTGGCGGCCACGCGCACGATCAGCTCGGCCAGCTCCTTCATCTTGGGATTCTGGCCGAGGATGAAGTCGCCCTCGGCCTGCGCCTGGATCTCGCGCAGCATCATCCCGTACCGGTCTTCCAGCTCCTCCGAGCGCTTGCGCTCCGCGAGCAGGTCCCACATGAACTTGGCGCTCGCCCCGCCCATCACCTCGGCGGTGGGAGGTTTGAGCGTCTGGATGGCCCGCTCGACGTCGGGACTCCCCGTGACGTCGATGATGAGATCCACCGTCGGGTCGGCCACGAGGGCGCCGAGCTCCGTGGCCACGGGGACATTGAGTCGCCGGGCCAGCTCGAGACCGGGGGCCCACGGATTGAGATCGGCGATCCCGAGGATGGTGACGGTGGGATCGCCCACGAACATCTCGAGGAGGGCGCGCCCTCCCTTGCCGGCCCCGATGATGACGACCTTGGTCATGGGCGGCGGCGAGGACCGATCAGAACGGCTGCGGCACCTGGTCGCGTTCTGCGCGGTTCTCGAAGGACGCGTACTCGGGGATGAAGGTCAGGTTGATCGTCCCCGTGGGACCGTTCCGCTGCTTGCCGATGATGACCTGGGCGAGGTGCTCGTTCTCCGCCGGCTGCACGCCGTACCGATCGGGCCGGTAGAGAAAGAGGATGAGGTCGGCGTCCTGCTCGAGAGCGCCGGACTCGCGCAGGTCGGACAGCTGGGGCTCCTTGCTCTGGCGGCTCTCCACCGCGCGCGAAAGCTGGGAGAGGGCCACCACGGGCACGTTGAGCTCCTTGGCCAGGGCCTTGAGCGAGCGCGAGATCTCGGAGATCTCCTGCTGCCGGTTCTCGGGGTTCCGGCCCCGCATGAGCTGGAGATAGTCGATGACGATGAGGTCGAGGCCGTGCTCGGCCTTCATGCGTCTCGCCTTGGCCCGCGCCTCGAGCACGGACAGGGCGGGCGAGTCGTCGATGTAGATGGGCGCCTCCGCGAGCCGGCCCGCGGCGTTGGTGAGGCTCGTCCAGTCGCGCGTGTCGAGGTAACCCGTGCGCACCTTGTGCGAATCCACGCGCCCCTCCGCGCAGAGGAGACGCTGGACGAGCTGCTCCTTGGACATCTCGAGGCTCAGGACGAGGACGCGACGCTGGCTCCGCACGCCCGCGTACTTGGCGATGTTCATGGCGAAGGCGGTCTTGCCCATGGAGGGCCGCCCCGCAATGATGATGAAATCGCTCGACTGGAAGCCCGAGGTCTTCTCGTCGAGCCCGGAGAAGCCCGTGGCCAGTCCGGTGATGTGCTCCTTCTGGTCGTAGAGCTTCTCGATCTGCTCGAAGGTGCCCTTGAGGATGGAGCGCACGGGGAAGGCGGTGCCCTGCATGCGCCGCTCGGAGATCTGGAAGATGAGCCGCTCGGCGTCGTCCAGCACCTTCTCGACGTCGTCGCGCCCGTCGTAGCTCCGGCCGATGATCTCGGTGGCGATCCGGATGAGGTCGCGCAGGACGGCCTTCTCCCGCACGATGGCGCCGTAGGAAAGGAGATGGGCGGCCGTGGCCGCCTCCTCGGCGAGGGCGCCGAGGGCGGCGGGACCTCCGACCTCGTCGAGCTCGCTGCGCCGGCGGAGCTCCTCGGAGATGGTGAGCAGGTCCACCGGCTCGTTGCGCTCGAAGAGCGCGAGCATGGAGTCGAAGATCTTGCGGTGGCCTTCCTTGTAAAAGTCGGCGGGCTTGAGGAGCTCGACCGCCTTGGGAAGGCTCTCCCGATCCAGGAGCATTCCCCCCAGCACCGCCCGCTCCGCCTCCAGGCTGTGCGGCGGGATCTTGGAGGTGAGGAGATCGGCGAGCGTCGCCACGTCTACTCGCGGGTGACGGAGACCTTGAGCTGCGCGGTCACCTCGGCGTGAAGGCGGACGGGGACGGAGAACTCACCCACCGACTTGATCGGCTCGTCCAGGGCGATGCGCCGCCGCTCGATGTCGACGCCGTGCTCCGTGAGGTAGGCGGCGAGGTCGGCCTTGCCCACGGAGCCGAAGAGGCGCCCTTCGTCGGAGGCGGGGCGGACCTGGGTGAAGTGCAGCGCCTCGATCGCCGCCGCCTGGCTCTGGGCCTGGGCCTTGAGCTTGGCCGCCGCCGCGTCCTGGCGGCTCTTGATCTGCTCGAGGTTCTTGAGATTGGCGGGGGTGGCGTTGAGGGCCAGCTTCTGGGGCAGGAGGAAGTTGCGCGCGTAGCCGTCGGACACGTCACGGACCTCGCCGCGGCGGCCCAGCGACGGCACGTCGTCCATGAGAATGATCTTCATGCGCGCCCCTACTCCGAGGTCTGGGCCAGGAGCGCGACGGTACGCGCTCGCCGGATGGCGCGGGTGAGCTGGCGCTGGTGCCGGGCGCAGCTGCCCGAGATTCGGCGCGGGGTGATCTTGCCGCGCTCTGACACGAAGTTCTTCAGCCGGCGCACGTCCTTGTAGTCGACGAGCTGCACCTTGTCCATGCAGAACTTGCAGACCTTGCGCCGGCCGAACCGGCGCCGCTTGACGGGCTTGCTAGTAGGCGGAATAGCTCTCTCTCCTTGTCGTGACGTTTCCCGCGCCTAGAAGGGGACTTCGTCTTCCCCTGCTTCGGCGGCGGCCTCGACAGCCTCGGGCGGGCCGCCCGGCGCGGTCGCCGGCGCCTTGCTCCGTCCCATGAACTGCACGCGCTCTGCGACCACCTCGACCACGTTGCGCTTCTGGCCGTCCTTGGTCTCCCAGTCGCGCGTCTGCAGCCGCCCCTCCACCAGGATGGGGCTACCCTTGTCGAGGTACTCGCCGCAGCTCTCCGCCTGCTTGCCCCACACCACCACCGTGAGGAAACAGGTCTCCTCGCGCTTCTCACCGCCCTGGGTCGTGTAGTTGCGATTCACCGCGAGGCGCAGGTCCGCCACCGCGGTGCCGCTGGGCGTGTAGCGAAGCTCCGGAGGACGCGTCAGGTTGCCCATGAGGAACACTTTGTTGAGGTTCGCCATCAGGCGTTCTCCTCGACGGCCGCCGGCTGCGGCTTGGGCGTTCCGCGCACGCGCTTCTTGACAGGCACCCGCGTGGTCATGAAGCGCAGCACGTGCTCGTTGAGCTTGAGCTGCCGCTCGAACTCCTTGACGGTGGCCGGCTCGGCAGAGCACTCGATGACCGCGTACGTGCCCTCCCGCTGCTTGCGCAAGTCATATGCGAGCCGACGCTTCCCCCAGCTCTCGGACTTGCCCGGCTCGGCGCCGAGTCCCTTCAGGGTCTCGGTGAGGCGACCGAGCAGCACCGGGACTTCCTCGTCGGTCAGTCGCGGATCGATGATGAGCAATATCTCGTACGGATACAGACGATTCACCTCCTCCAACTCCCCACGGTCAATTGGAAAAGCACTTGACCATACCACAGATGCCATTCCCGAACACCACCCATGCCCGTCATGTCCGCCCGTCCTGTCCGGATGATGGATGGGTCCGTGGCCCGCGTCAAGACGTGAACAAAAAGACACGGCCCCCGCCGGATATCCGGCGGGGGCCGTGAGCGTTTCAGATTCTCCTAGAAGTCGCCGTGCGGCATGGGCGGCGCGGCGGGCCCCTTCTCCTCCGGCAGATCCGTGACGAGCGCCTCCGTGGTCAACAGCAGCGAGGCGACCGAGGCGGCGTTTTGCAGGGCCACGCGCTCGACCTTGGTGGGGTCGATGATGCCCGCGTCGATCATGTCGACAAACTCGAGGCTCTCGGCGTCGAAGCCGCGGGTGGCGACTTTCTCCGCCTTCACCTTCTCCACGATGACGCTCCCCTCGAGCCCGGCGTTCTCCACGATCTGGCGGATCGGCTCTTCGAGCGCCCGGCGCACGATCATGGCGCCGACCTTTTCATCGCCCTCGAGCTTCAGCCCGTCGATCTTGGTGGACGCCCGCAGCAGGGCGACACCGCCGCCCGGCACGATCCCCTCTTCCACCGCCGCGCGCGTCGCGTTGAGCGCGTCCTCCACGCGGGCCTTCTTCTCCTTCATGGCCGTCTCGGTGGCGGCCCCGACCTTCACGACGGCCACGCCGCCGGCCAGCTTGGCCAGCCGCTCCTGGAGCTTTTCGCGATCGTAGTCCGAGGTGGTTTCGTCGATCTGCGCCCGGATCTGCTTGATACGTCCCTCGATGGAGGCCGTCTTGCCCGCGCCCTCGACGATGGTGGTGTTGTCCTTGTCCACCACCACCTTCTTGGCCTTCCCCAGGTCTTCCAGCTTGATGTTCTCGAGCTTGATGCCGAGGTCTTCCGTGATCGCCTTGCCGCCGGTGAGGGTGGCGATGTCCTCGAGCATGGCCTTGCGTCGGTCGCCGAAGCCCGGGGCCTTCACGGCCGCGCAGTGCAGGGTGCCGCGGAGCTTGTTGACCACGAGGGTGGCCAGGGCCTCGCCCTCGATGTCCTCGGCGATGATGAGGAAGGGCTTGCCCGCCCGCGCCACCTGCTCGAGCAGCGGCAGCATGTCCTTCATCACGCTGATCTTCTTCTCGTGGATCAGGACGAGGGCGTCCTCGAGGACGCACTCCATGCGCTCGGCGTCGGTCACGAAGTAGGGCGAGAGGTATCCGCGGTCGAACTGCATGCCCTCGACCACGTCGAGCACCGTCTCGGCGGACTTGGACTCCTCGACCGTGATCACGCCGTCCTTGCCTACCTTCTCCATGGCTTCGGCGATGAGGTTGCCGATGGCCTTGTCGTTGTTGGAGGCGATGGAGGCGACCTGCGCGATCTCCTTCTTGTCCTTGGTCGACTTGCTGAGCTTCTTGAGCTCCGCCACGACCGCTTCCACGGCCGCGTCGATCCCGCGCTTGAGTCCCATGGGGTTGGCGCCCGCGGTGACGTTCTTCAGGCCCTCCTTGAAGATGGCCTGGGCGAGCACGGTCGCGGTGGTCGTTCCATCACCGGCGATGTCCGAGGTCTTGGACGCCACTTCCTTGAGCATCTGCGCGCCCATGTCCTCGTAGTTGTCCTTGAGCTCGATCTCCTTGGCCACCGTCACGCCGTCCTTGGTGATGGTGGGGCTGCCGAACTTCTTGTCGATGACCACGTTGCGCCCCTTGGGGCCCATGGTGGCCTTGACAGCAGCGGACATGATGTTGATTCCGCGCAAGAGGGCGGCTCGGCCCTCGTCGCTGAACAGAACCTGCTTGGGCATCTGACTCTCCTCCTCGTTCGTTCGTATGGAATTGACCGGCCTGGATGGCCGGCCGGGTGTCTGCCGGGCGCGCGCGCCCGGTCGTGTGCCGACCTACCGGCTACTCAAGAATGCAGAGCACGTCCTCTTCGCGCAGGATCAGGTACTCCTCGTCGTCCAGCGTCACCTCGGAGCCCGAGTACTTGCCGAAGAGGATCTTGTCGCCCGCCTTCACGTCGAGCGCGACCTTCTTGCCCTCGTCCGTGACCTTGCCATTTCCCACGGCGATCACCTTGCCCTCCTGCGGCTTCTCCTTTGCGGAGTCGGGGATGATGATCCCGCCCTTCTTGGTCTCTTTCTCTTCCTGGCGCTTGACGAGAATCCGGTCATGCAACGGACGAATCTTCATAGCCAAATCGCCTCCCGATAGATAAGATGTTGTGGCTCCTGATCCCTTCGTGACCGTTTCGGAGGTTAGCACTCACCGACTGCGAGTGCTAATATAGTCAACGAGGCTGGTCAAGTCAAGCGGCAATAATTCCAGCCATTTCAGCAGTTTATACGGAGGCTTCCTCATGCCCGCCATCCCGTCGAAGCCCCGCGTCATGATCTCGCGAGCCCTGCCCGAGGAGGTCATCGCGCGCGCCAGGAGCCGGGCCGACGTGGATCTGCACGCGGGAGACAAGCCCCTGTCGAAGACCGAGCTGATCGCGAGGGTCAAGGATCGCGAGGGTCTCGTGTGCCTCATCACCGACACCATCGATTCGTCGGTTTTCGAGTCCTGTCCCGGTCTCAAGGTGGTCTCCAACGTCGCCGTCGGCTTCAACAACATCGACGTGGCGGCGGCGACCAAGCGGGGCGTCGTGGTCACCAACACGCCGGACGTCCTCACGGAGACCACGGCGGACTTCGCGTGGACGCTCTTGATGGCCACGGCCCGGCGGCTGGTCGAGGCGGATCGCTACGTCCGCGACGGCAAGTTCACGCAGTGGGAGTACATGGTCCTGCTCGGCGGCGACGTCCATGACAAGACGCTGGGCATCATCGGCTTCGGGCGTATCGGCCGGGCCATGGCCCGGCGCGCCCTCGGCTTCAACATGCGCGTCCTCTATCAGGATGCCGTGGCGGCAGACCCCGCCACCGAGCGGGAGCTTCGCGCCACGCGCACGGATACGGCCACGCTCCTGCGCGACTCCGATTTCGTCAGCATCCACACGCCGCTCCTCCCGGACACCCGCCACCTCATCAATGCGCAGTCGCTCCGCACCATGAAGAAGACGGCCTACCTCGTCAATGCCTCCCGCGGTCCCGTGGTCGACGAGGCGGCGCTGGTGCAGGCTCTGAAGGAAGGCTGGATCGCGGGAGCCGGTCTCGACGTCTTCGAGGAAGAGCCGAAGGTCCATCCCGGCCTCATGGGTCTTTCCAACGTGGTGCTCGCCCCGCATATCGCCAGCGCTTCCTCGGATACGCGGATCAAGATGGCGGCCCTCGCCGTGGACAACTGTCTCGCGGTCCTCGAAGGGCAGACTCCCCCCACGCCCGTCAATCCGGAGGTCCTGGGGAAGCGCTAGGAGCCGGATGAGCGAGGCCCGCCGAGACGGCGGGTCAAGCGGTCCAGCCGGTAGACGAGCGCAGAGAGCACGATCTCGGAGGCGCGATGCAGACGCGCGCGCTCCAGAGCTTCGGTCACCACCGAGTGCGCCCGGGCGAAGTCGCGCAGACGGTGCTCGTGGATCTTGGCCATCTCCTCCCAGGGGCGCGGATCGAATCCTCGCCCGCCGCGGGCCGCGGCTTCCCAGAGCGTGTGCGAAGCTTCCCAGCGCGCCCGCCGCTTTTCTCCCCAGGCCAGGCGCGCGAGCAGCCGCTCTCGCGCGGGGCTGTCGAGCCCGCGCTCGAGGGCCATCCGGTAGCACGCCTCGCCCCGATCCGGATCGACCAGCTCCCAGAGCCTGCCGAGCCCGCTGAGCTCGTCGGGGCCGAGCTCGGCGACCGGAGCGCGATCGAGGGCGTCGGCGACCCAGCCCGTGAGGGCCGCCAGCGAGAGAACGTCGTGGCGATTGTGCTCGAAGACGCGGGGAAGCTCCCCGGGCGCCTTGCGCCTGAGGTACTCGAAGTACACGGAGGGGATCAGCGCGCCCGGCAGGTCCCCCGCCCGCTCGAAGCCCAGCGCGTGCAGCTCGACGGTGACGAGCCGGCAATCGGAGAGCCGGGCGCTCCAGAGCCGGCGCGCCGCGGGCAGGAGGTCGAGGTGGGGAATCGTCCCCGGCCACCGACGGCGCGCGAGCACGAAGCGTGTCTCGAGAAGGGGTAGATCGAAGCCGGCGCCATTGTAGGTGACGAGGCCGTCCACCTCGCGCAGCAGCGGCTCCAGCGCGGCCAGGAGCGCCGGCTCGTCGTCGAGATCCCGCATGAAGTACTGCCGCACCTCGAACTCGTCGCCGTCGAAAAAGCCCACGCCGACGAGAAAAGCATAGGTCCCGGTTCCCCCCGCGAGGCCGGTGGTCTCCGTGTCCAGATAGAGGAGCCGGGGACCCTTCGGCGGCTCCCCGCGGCGGGCGAGAAGGGCGAGGGGCTGGTGGGCCATGGCCCGCGCGGCATCGAGGGGCTGACGGCCGTGGCAGTGGCCGGCCACGAAGCGGCGGCGGACGCAGAGGATCTGCCCCTTGTCGGTCTCCTCGACACTCCCGCCCAGGAGGTCCTCCAGCGAGCCCGTGCGCCGAAAGGGCGCGGGCGCGCGGCTCTTGGCTTCGAGACGACGGATGACCTGGCTCAGATCGGAGAGGGAGGGATTCTGCGTCACGCGGACGGCGGATCTAGCGGCGGGCGACGAGCCGCTGGAGAAGCGCCAGGGCAATGGGCTTGGCGCGCCGGCCGACCTCGTTCACGGGCCCGACGCAGGACGGGCAGCCCGCGGGGCACGCGCAGGTCCGGAGGACCTCGAGCCCGCGCGCGAGCAGGTCGGGCAGCACCTCGAAGATGCGCTCGGCCAGCCCGATGCCGCCGGGCTGATTGTCGTAGAGATAGATGGTGGGGGTGAACTCGTCGCCCTGGACGAGCTGGGCGCGCATGATCTCGCGCGTGACCACCTTGCCCTCGGCATAGGGCGAGCCGTCCCCGAGCCAGGCGCCGATATCGCGGATGTCGCACAGAAGGAAGATGGGGGCGAGGGAGTGGAGCAGCCGCGTGAGGGCGCGCAGCCCATCCACCAGCTCGTCGCGGTGGGAGGAGATCTCCGCGAGGAGCGCGGGCGCCACGGTCAGCCACGCCGCCGTCGTCTGCATCTCCTGCTGGGGCAGCTCGACTTCGCCCGCCCCCACGTTCTCCAGCGTGCCCATCTTGATCTTCTTGAAGCCCACCACCTTCTCGGCGACGAGCACCTCGCCCTGCTCGGCCACGAGGCCCGGAGTCTCCTGGCGGCTGAAGCGCTGGAGGATCCACACGCCCTTGGCGCTGATGGCGTCGGTAAAATAGTCGACGATGACCTTCTTCACGTAGGCGACCTTTTCCTCGTCCTCCCGATAGCGAAGCTCCTGGACCTCGAAGGGCTCGCCCTCGACCATGTAGATGGCCTTGGGATAGATCATGGCGAAGGCACTCTTCCAGTCCACCTCGGCGATGATCTGCCGCCGCTTGATCTGCTTCTCGTCGCGCGCCGTCGTGTCGATCACGAGGAAGTTGTCCGAGGTGACGGTGCGCAGGGAGACGTGGTCCGCCGGGTACGTCTCCGAGGTCCAGTGGAACTGCTGGCCCGCCCGGTGGAGCAACCCTTCCCCCTCGAGGGCCTGGAGATGGGCCTGGACGTCGCCCCCGAATGTCTCGGCGGTGGCGAAGGGCAGCTCGAAGGCCGCGCACTTGAGGTGGTTCACGAGGATGAACGGGTTCTCCGGGTTGACGCGCGCATGCTCGGGCGGCGCCCCGAAGAGATAGTCCGGATGCGTGGCCAGGTACTGGTCCATGGGCGCGCTGGTGGCGACGAGGACGGCCACCGATCCGCCGCTCCGCCGGCCCGCCCGGCCCGCCTGCTGCCACATCGAGGCGATCGTGCCGGGATAGCCGGCGAGGACGGCCGCGTCGAGGTGACCGATGTCGATGCCGAGCTCGAGCGCGCTCGTGGCCACCACCCCCAGCACCTCGCCCGAGCGCAGCCCCTGCTCGACCTCCCGCCGGCGCAGCGGCAGGTAGCCGCCGCGGTAGCCGCGAACGATGCCCGAGTCGCCCGTCCGGTCCTCGACTCCCTGCTTCACGGTCGCGAGCACCACCTCGGTGGAGAGGCGGCTCTGGCAGAAGACGATGGTGGCGACCCTTTCCTTGAGAAAGCGGATGGCGAGCCCCGCCGCCTCCCCGAGATACGGCGCGCGAATCCCCAGCTCGGGATTGATCACGGGCGGGTTGTAGCAGAGAAAGAGCTTCTCCCCCGTGGGCGCTCCGCTCTCCCCGACCTCGCTGACGTGCTCGCCCGTCAAACGCTCCGCGAGCTCGCGAGGATTGGCGATGGTGGCCGAGGCCATGATGAACTGCGGGGCCGAGCCGTAGTGGCGGCAGATGCGCGTGAGCCGTCTCAGCACGTTGGCGAGGTGGCTGCCGAAGACGCCGCGATACGCGTGCAGCTCGTCGATCACGACGTAGCGGAGATTCTGGAAGAGGTTCACCCACTTGGTGTGGTGCGGCAGGATGCCGGAGTGGAGCATGTCGGGATTGGTGAGCACGAGGTTGGCCCGCGCGCGCACCGAGCGGCGGGCGTCCTGCGGAGTGTCACCGTCGTACGTGTACATGCGCATGTCGGGCAGCGACTTCGCGAGCTCCGTCAGCTCGGCGAGCTGATCCTGGGCGAGGGCCTTGGTGGGGAACAGATACAGCACGCGAGACTCCGGCTGCTGCACGAGGGCCTGGAGCACGGGCAGGTTGTAGCAGAGCGTCTTGCCGGACGCGGTCGGCGTCACCACGACCACGTGCTCGCCCTTGGCGACGGTCTCGAAGGCCCGCGCCTGGTGCGAGTAGAGCTGCTGGATCCCGCGCCCGCGGAGTGCCTCGACGAGGCGAGGGTCGAGCGAGGAGGGAAACGGCGCGTAGACGGCGGGGCGGGCCTCGAAGTGCCGGACGGCGGTGATGAGAGGGCCGGTCCTGGACGATGTCAGCAGCTCGTCGAGAACATCCTGGAGCGGCATGGCTCATCCTATGTTTAGTGGCGGAGCCTTGTCAACTTTGGGCGGTTCGTGACACCCTCAGGAGATGGTCCGGCTCCTGCCTCCCCTCTGCTGGACCGGGCTCATCGCGTGGCTGGGAAGCGGCTACTGGAGCGGCGCGCACACGTCGACCTGGCTCTATCCCACGCTGCGCGCGATCTTTCCCCGCGCCTCCCCCGCACAGATCGAGACCATCCACTTCTTCATTCGAAAGGCCGCTCATGTCCTCGAGTACGCGGTCCTGAGCGGTCTCTGGCGGCGCGCCCTCGGCGGCTGGCGCGTCCCCCTCCTCCTCTGCCTCCTCACCGCCACCCTCGACGAGGTTAGACAGACGGTGACCCCTGGACGCTCCGGCGCCTTCGCCGACGTCCTCCTCGACGGCGCGGCGGCGGCCGTCGTGCTCATGACCTACTGGCCGCCCCGATTCGGTCGCGGGGCGCCCTCGTGAGCACCACCGCGACCAGGCCAGGCGTGAGCTGGCGGCACTCCAACCTGCCCCAGCCCCCTCCCTACACGCTCCGGAACGTCATCCGCGTCATCGGGCCGGGCGCCATCCTGCTCGGCCTCTCTCTCGGCTCGGGCGACTGGGTGCTGGGCCCGGTGGTGACGGCGCGATGGGGGACGACGTTTCTCTGGATCTGCGCCGTGTCCGTCCTGCTGCAGGCCCTTCTCAATACCGAGATGGCGCGCTACACCCTCGCCACGGGCGAGTCCATCTTCGCCGGCTTCATGCGGGGCAGGCCCGGCCCTCGCCTCTGGGGCTCCGTTTACACGCTCCTTCATCTCGCGCAGGTCGGCTGGCCCGGCTGGGCCCTGGCCGCGGGAGCCGCTCTCGTGGCGGCCTTCCTCGGCCGGCCGCTCCGTCCCGAAGATGGCCCGGTCATCGTGGCGCTGGGGTATCTCATCTTCCTCGGCGCCGTCTTCGTCACTTTCCTCGGCCCGCAGGTGCGACGCACGGTCGAGCTCTGCGAGTGGCTCGTCATGGGACTGGCCCTGCTCTTCCTCGCCGCCCTCGCGCTGTCGATCGTGCACTGGGCCACGTGGGTCTCCGTCATCGTCGGCTTCCTGCCTCCCGTGCTCGGCGAGCCCGCCCCGCCCTCGGACATGGACTGGTGGCTCCTCGTGGCCTTCGCTGCGTACTCGGGCGGCGGAGGGACGATCAATGCCTCTCTCACGCACTGGCTACGCGACAAGGGCTTCGGCATGGCCGGCACCGTCGATGGGCGCGCCGTCGTCGTAGGCGGAGAGACCGTCCGCTTCGCCCGGGACGGCATGACGTTCGCGCCCACGGAGATGAATCTCGCGAAGTGGCGCCAGTGGTGGCGTTATCTCCGCACGGACTTCTGGTACCTCTGGGCGGCCGGCTGCGTCGCGGGCATGGCCCTGCCCGTCCTGGTGACGGCGCAGCTCGTGGCGCCCGGTGAGACATGGATCGACTTCGCGGCCGCCGTCGGCCTCGCCCAGGTCCTGGGGAAGAGCTATGGCCTCGTCCTCTGGACGGGAGCGCTCCTGATCGGCTTCGGCGTCCTCGCCGCCACGCAGGTGGGCATCGTGGCCGGCTACGCGCGGAGCGTGACGGACATCCTCTGGACGGCCAGCGCCCGGTCGCGGCCCGCGGGCGCCGAGGGCGGAGCGGGGGGCGTCTACTGGTTGTCCCTGGCCGGTTTCACGCTGGCGGGCTGCCTCGCCATGACCCTCGCCGACCCGCTGCTGCTCATCGTGATCAGCGCCAGCGTGGCCGCGTTCAACTTCGTCGTCCTGTCGCTCCACACGCTATGGGTCAACCGCACTCTCCTGCCCCGCGCGCTCCGGCCCACCCTGTGGCGGGAGCTCGCCGTGCTTGCCTGCGCGCTCTTCTTCGCGGCGCTCCTCGCGCGGGCGATCCTGAGCTCGTCGATCCTGGCGGGATTTCTCGGCTGATCCGGTTGACCGGGCGAAATCGACCCGGTCAGCCCAGATCGAAGAGGAGCACTTCGGCGGGCGCGGAGGCGCGGATGTCGAGCGCGGCTTCCTCGCTCAGCGCCGCCCCGTCACCGACGCCGAGGGCGACGCCGTTGAGGCTCACCGCTCCCCGCGCCACGTGCACCCAGGCGTGGCGGTCCCTGCCGAGCGCGTGGCGCACCGCCTGGCCCGGCTCGAGGAGGGCCGTCCACACCAGGGCGTCCTGGTGAATGGTCACGGCGCCGTCCCGGCCGTCGCGCGCGGCGAGGAGGCGCAGCCGTCCGCGTCGCTCCGAATCCTCGAAGCGCTTCTGCTCGTAGCTCGGGGCGAGCCCGCGCGCGCTCGGGAGGAGCCAGATCTGCAGGAGATGCACGGGCGCCTCGCGTGACGGGTTGAACTCGCTATGCGTCACCCCGGTGCCCGCGCTCATTCGCTGCAGGTCGCCCGGGACGATGACCGAGCCATTGCCCATGCTGTCCTTGTGCTCGAGCGCGCCTTCGAGGACCCAGGTGATGATCTCCATGTCGCGGTGGCCATGGGTGCCGAAGCCCTCGCCCGGCTGGACGCGGTCATCGTTGATGACACGAAGCGAGCGAAATCCCATGTGCTTCGGGTCGTGATAGGAGGCGAACGAGAAGGTGTGATACGTGTCGAGCCATCCGTGATCGAAATGCCCGCGCTCGGCGGCCGGGCGCAGCGTCATCATGGCGATTTGATCATCGCACCTCGCGCAAGCACGAGCCGGACGTCCGCGAGCGCCTGGATGCGCTCGGCGGCCTCGCCCACCACCGCCACGAGGTCGGCGGCGAGGCCGGGCGCGACGCGGCCGGTCTCGTTCTCGAGGCCGAGCGCCTGCGCAGCCACGACGGTGGCCGCGCGGATCGCTTCGAGGGGGGACATGCCGTGCTTGATCATGAGCTCGAGCTCGGGCAGCAGGCTGCCGTGAGGATTGAAGGGCGTCCCCGAATCGGCGCCGGCCGCGATGGACACGCCCGCCTGCGTCGCGCGCTGGAAGCTCGCGAGGTGATGGGCGGCAACCGTCTCGGACTTGCGCACCATGAACTCCGGGATGCCCGCGGCCAGCCCGCCCCCGCAAATGGCGGCGGGGGCGGCCAGCGTGGGCACGAGGAAGACGCCCTTTGCCTTCATCGACGCGATGATCTCGTCGGTGAGATAGATCCCGTGCTCGATGGTGGTGATGCCGGCCTCGATGGCATCGGCGATGCCCGTGGAGCCCTGGGCATGCGCGGCCGTTCGGCGCCCGGCCTTGCGCGCCTCGTCGATGGCCGCGCGCATCTCCTCCAGGGTCAGCTGGGACGAGCCCGGCTCCACGCCCGGTGTCATGACGCCGCCCGTGGCGATGAGCTTGATGACGTCGGCGCCCGCCTTGAGCTGCTCGCGCACGGCCTTGCGCGCATCGTCGGGACCATCCGCTTCGCGCCCGAGAAAGCTGCCGTGACCGCCCGTCATGCAGATCGGCCGTCCCGCGGCCAGGATGCGCGGACCCGGGAAGTGGCCCTCGGCGATGGCGCGGCGCACGGCGAGCTCGACGTATTCGCGCCCGCCGAGGTCCCGCACGGTGGTGACGCCGGCCTCCACGGTCTCCTGCGCGCGCCGCAGCGCCTTGAGCGCGGTGAGGGGGGCCGGATCGTCCTTGAGCGCGCGCACGGGGTCCGCCTCGGCGCCCAGACAGAGATGCACGTGGCAATTGATGAGACCCGGGAGCAGGGTGTGGCCCTCGAGGTCGATCCGCCGGGCGCGCGGCGCCCGCGAGATGTCCACGACCTGAGCGATGCGGCCCTGCTCCACCACGACGGCGCGGCCGCGCACGGGCTCTGCGCCCGTGCCGTCGATCAGGGTGGCGCCCACCAGGACGAGTGATTCCATGCGCCCCCTAGACTTTCAGGCGCGGGTCGAGCGTGTCGCGGAGCCCGTCACCGAGGAGATTGATGCCGAGGACGGTGACGAGAATGGCCAGGCCCGGGAAGGTCGCGAGCCACCACGCGGTCGAGAGGTACACGCGGCCGTCGGCGAGCATGCCGCCCCAGGTCGGGGTGGGCGGCTGGACGCCCAGGCCCAGGAAAGACAGCGCAGACTCGATGACGATGACGCGGGCCATGTCGAGGGTGGCGACCACGAGCCACGGCGTGAAGGCATTGGGCAGCACGTGGCGGAGGACGACGCGGCCGTCGCGGCTCCCCAGGGCGATGGCCGCCTGCACGAACTCGCGCTCGCGGATGGACAGCACCTCGCCGCGCACGACGCGCGCGTAGACGACCCAGGACGACACGCCGATGACCACGATGATGTTGCGCAAGCTCGGCCCCAGCACGCCGATGACGGCGATGGCGAGCAGGATGAAGGGAAAGGCGAGCTGGATGTCGGCCAGGCGCATGAAGAAGTCGTCGACCTTTCCGCCGAAATAGCCGGACACGAGGCCGATGGCCATGCCGAGCACGCCCGAGATCAGCACGGCGGAGAGCCCGACCACCAGGGCCACCCGCGAGCCGTAGATGATGCGCGCCAGGATGTCGCGCCCCAGGTGATCCGTGCCCAGGACGTGGGCCTGTCCCGCCGCGTTCCGCCACCCCGGCTCTTTCAGGCGCTGGTTGATGTCCTGCTCGATGGGGTCGAAGACGGTGACGAGCGGAGCGCCCACGGCGCACAGGATCACCACCGCCACCACGGCCAGCCCGAACAGGGCGGTCCGGCGGCGGGCGAGACGCTTGAGGGTCGTCACCCACTGCCGCTCCTCGGGCGCGGAAGGCAGGGGCAGGACGACGGCGGAGACGCCGTTGGGAGGGGCCATCAGCGGAACCGGATGCGCGGATCGAGCCAGGTGTAGGCCACGTCCACGATGAAGTTCAGGAACACGAAGGTGCTGGCGAGGAGAAAGACGGCGGCCTGCACCACGGGATAGTCGCGGTTGAAGATCGCCTGCACGGACAGCCGCCCGACTCCAGGCCACGCGAAGATCGTCTCGGTTATCACGGAGCCGCCGAGGAGCGTGCCCAGCTCGATGCCCACGATGGTGATGATGGGGATAGAAGCGTTCTTGAGGGCGTGCTTCCAGACCACCGGCTGCTCGGAGACCCCCTTGGCCCGCGCCGTGCGGATGTAGTCCTGCCCCATCACCTCGAGCATGCCCGAGCGTGTGAGCCGCGTGATGCGCGCCGTGGTGAAGAGGCCGAGGGTGACGGCGGGCAGGATGAGATGCTCGAGACCGCCGCGCCCGGAGGAGGGCAGCCAGTTGAGCCGGACCGAGAAGACGAGGATCAGCATGATGCCGAGCCAGAAGGTGGGCATGGCCTGGCCTGTCAGGGCAACGACCGTCGAGACGTAGTCGACGGGGCTATTGCGCTTGACGGCGGACAGGATGCCGGCCGGGATGGCCAGGCACAGCGCCAGGAGCAGGCCCGCCCCCGCGAGCTGGAAGGTCGCGGGCAGCCGCTCGAGCACGAGCGTCATGGCGGGCTCCCCGTGGCGCAAGGACTCGCCGAAGTCTCCGCGCAACGCTCCCTTCAGGAAGCGCAGGTACTGCACGGCCACGGGATCGTCGAAGCCCATGGCCTTGCGGAAGCGGGCGATGTCCTCGGCGGTCGCATCGGGCGGGAGGAGGAGCGCGGCAGGATCGCCCGTGAGATGCAGGATGAGAAAGACCACGACGGAGACGCCGAAGAGAACGAGGACGGCCTGCCACAAGCGCCGCAGCAGGTAGGACTTCACGTCCGGGTTCGTTCCAGTCTGGCCACGGCCTCGATGTGGGGCGTATGCGGGAACATGTCCACCGGCTGCACCCACTCCACGCGATAGCCCGCCCGCGCGAGGTCCCCGAGATCGCGGGCGAGCGTGGCGGGGTTGCACGAGACATAGATGATCCGCGCCGGAGCGAGGTGGGCGAGAGCCGAGAGGGCCTTGGGATGGAAGCCCGCCCGGGGCGGGTCGGCCACCACCACCTGCGCCGTCACGCCCTGGGCGATGAGCTGGGGCAGGACGAAGCGGACCTCGCCGGCGAGGAAGGTGCAGTTGGCGATCCCGTTGGCGGCGGCATTGCGGGCGGCGTCGTCCACCGCCGCCTGCGCCACCTCGACACCGTAGACCCAGCGGGAGCGCGCGGCGAGGAGCAGGCTGATGGCGCCCGTGCCCGCGTAGAGGTCGAACACCGTCTCGTCGCCCGTCAGGGCCGCCGCCTCGAGGACGATGGCGAACAGGCGCTCGGCCTGGGCGGTGTTGGTCTGGAAGAACGAGTTTGCCGAGACCTGAAAGCTCAGGCCGCCCACGGACTCGCGGATGTGATCGCGGCCGCCGAGCAGGTGCTCCTCGACGCCCACGGCCACGCTCGCCTTCTTGGGATTCACGTTCATCACCACGCTCGCCGTCTCCTTCACCCGCGCGGCCAGCCGCCCCGCGAGCGGCTCGAGCTCGGAGACCGCGGGCGAAGAGGTGACGACGTTGACCATGGCTTCGTCCGTCCGCCGGCCTTCGCGCAGCATGAGGAAGCGCAGGAGCCCCTCGCCCGAGTCCTGCTCGTAGGCGGTGAGCCCGCGCTCGACGAAGAAGCGGCGCGCCTCGTCCAGAAGGACGTTCATCCGCTCGGACTGCAGCAGACAACGGTCGACGGCGAGGACACGGTCGTAGCGCTCGGCCTCGTGCAGCCCCACGGTGAGGTTTTTACTCAGCCCTCGCCTCACGTCTTCGTCCTTCGGCTCGAACTGCGGATCGTCGGCAGCGTCTTGGCTCGAAATGCGCCCTTGCCGCTCGCGCGCCACCGTGAACTCCATCTTGTTTCGGTAGCCGTACGTCTCGGGGGCCGCGAGTATGGGCCGCACCTCGATCGGGGGCAGGCCTCCGAGCCGCTCGAGGGCGTCGACAACCTGCTTGCTCTTGAAGGTCAGCTGGGCGGCATAGTCGATGTGCTGCAGTCGGCAGCCGCCACATCGCCCAAAATACGGGCAGGGCGCCTCCACCCGGTGGGGAGACGGGGTCAGGATGGCCTCGACGCTGGCCCGGCCGAAGCGCGCGCGCGCCTGATCGAGCCTCACCTGGAGACGGTCGCCGGGTATGCCGCCGCGCACGAAGATCACATAACCGTCAACCCGACCGACACCTTCGCCGCCGAACGCGAGGTCGTCGATGGTCACGGAGAGACTCTGGCCGCGTTGCGGTCGGCCCATGGCAGCGCCATGATAAGGGTCGGGGTTGGGGGAGTCAATTTGACCGGCCGCCTCGCGGCTAAGCGTATGGCGAGAGAGGGACGGCTCAAGTATGATGGGGGCGCGATGGGAACGGGACGCCGGAATCCTGTGCGGGTCGGCAGCCTGCTGACCTCGGCCGTCCCGGCCTTGGCCGAGCGGATGCTCGAACAGACCATTCGTCGGCAATGGGCGGACATCGTCGGCCCCGACGCGGCCCGGCGCTCACGCCCGGCCTCGCTGCGCCAGGGCACCCTCGAGATCATCGTCGACAATTCTCCATGGCTGCAGGAGCTGACGCTCCGCGCGGGGACCATTGCGGCCGCGCTGGCGGCCCGTCACGGCGCAGCGGTCACCGCGGTCCGCGTGACCATGGGCGCCGCCGTTGCCCCCGCGAGCGATGAAGTCTCCCGCGAGGGCAGAGCCATCTCACGATCCCTCACCGATGCCGAGCGGGGGATCGTGGAGGCGACCGCGCGTCCCATCGCCGATCCCGTCGTCGCCTCGTCGCTGAGACGCCTCTTGACCAAGGACTTGCTGGCGCGGGGAAAGTCTGGAATCCCCGTCGCTTCGGAGCAGCCATGACCCGCATCGCCACCATCGTCTCGGCGGCCCTCCTCCTCGCGGGCTGCGCGTCCACGCTACCGCCGGACCACGGGGGCGATCAGAGCGCCGAGACCACGCAGCCGCTTCGCTTCCGCGATCCGCGGGCCGCCGCCTACTACTACTACTCGGTCGCGCAGATGAACGCGCGAGCGGGCCGCCTCCAGGAGGCGATCGCGGCGCTGCGGGGCGCCCTCGAGCGCGATCCGGACTCCTCCGAGCTCTGGGGCCAGCTCGCCCAGTGGCTGGCGCGCACCAACGATCCGGTACGCGCCATCGAGGCGGCCCAGAAGGCCGCCGCCCTCGAGCCGCTGAGCCCTGTCCCACACCTCACGCTCTCGGATATCTTCCGGCGGCAGCGCCGCTTCGCCGATTCCGAGGCCGAGCTCGAGAAGGCCATCCAGCTCGCGCCCAAGTCGAGCGATTCGTACCTGGCCCTCGCCCAGCAGCACATCGAGCAGCGCCAGCTCGACAAGGCGCGCGCCGTGCTCCTCCGCCTCGTGGCCGCCCAGCCGAACTCCGCCCAGGCCTATCACCTGCTCGGCCGCGTGGCCATCGACTCCGAGCAGTGGGACGAGGCGATCGCGCGGCTCAAGCGCGCCGTGGAGATCGACCCGGATCTGGACCCCGCCTGGATGGCCTTGGGCTTCGTCTACGAGACGCGGCAGAAGCCCGAGGAGGCGCTCAAGGTCTACCGGCAGGCCCTCCAGGCCAACCCGGACAACATGGCCTTCGTGGAGCGGCTGGGCGATGTGCTCGTGCGGCTGGGCCGCTTCAAGGAAGCGCAGGGCGAGGTCGAATCGCTCGCCGACTCCGCCCCGCGCGACCCGCGCGTGTGGATCAAGCTCGGGGCCATCTACTACGAGCAGAAGCAGTACGAGCGCGCCGCCTCTTCCTTCCGCAAGGCCGTCGAGCTCGAGCCCGGCAATCTCCGGGCGCGCTATTTCCTCGCCACCACGCTCATGGACGCGGGCAAGGACGCCGAGGCCCAGGGCGAGCTCGAGAAGATCCTCGCCGCGGACCCGCGCTCCGTCGACGCCCGCGTGCAGCTCGCCTTCCTCTACGGCCGCGCCAAGAAGCACGACGACGCCATCAAGGCCCTCCAGGAAGCCGTCAACATCGAGCCCAAGCGCGCCGAGCTCTTCCTCTATCTGGGCACGGCGTACTTCCGCGCCCAGCAGTACGACCGCGCGCTCGCCTCGCTGCAGGAAGGGCTCGGCATCGACGCCAAGAACCGCGACCTGACCTTCCAGACGGGCGTGGTCTACGAGAAGCAGGGTCGCTTCGACGACGCCATTGCCGCCTTCCGCAAGGTCCTCGTCATCGATCCCAAGCACGCCGAGTCCTACAACTACATCGGCTACATGTACGCCGAGCGCGGCCAGAACCTGACGGAGGCCGTGCAGCTCATCAAGCAGGCGCTGGATCTCGACCCCGAGAACGGGTTCTTCATCGACAGCCTCGGGTGGGCCTACTATCAGCAAGGCCGCTATCCCGATGCCCTGCGCGAGCTCCAGCGCGCCGTCAGCCTCGCCAAGGAAGACCCGACCATCCTCGATCACCTTGGCGACGCTCTCCTGAAGACCGGTCGCACGGAAGAAGCCATTGCCACCTGGGAGCGCGCGCTCAAGGCCGATGCCGAGAACACGATCTCGGAGAGCGTCAAGAAGAAGATCGCCGACGCGCGTGAGAAGGCACGCCGGGCCAAAGGTGCCGACCGCCCGAAAGCCGAGCAGAAGTAAGCTCGGCCTCCTCGTCCTGGTGGGCGCCCTTCTCCTCGGGGGCGGGTGCGCCTCGCTGCCTCCGCGAAAGCCCCTCCCGCCCGAGGTCGAGGCCGCCCGCGCCGCGCTCGAGGGGCGCGCAAAGGCTTTCCACGACCTCCGCACTCAGGCCGATCTGCGCATACGCCGCGGCGACCGTGTCGATCGCCTCACGGGCGTGCTCCTCCTTCGAGCGCCCGCCGAGCTTCGCTTCGAAGCCCTCGCTCCCTTCGGGCCACCCATCCTCGTGGTCGCCTCCAATGCCGACATGGTCACGCTCTGGGAAGTCGCCCAGCAGCGCGCTGTCCTCGCCCGCTCCTCACCGGACGCGACGAAGCGCTGGCTCGGCCTCGCCCTGGGTCCGGAGGAGTTGGTGGCGCTCCTCGCCGGCAACGCACTGCCTGCGCGCGACCCCCGGTCGGGGGAAATGCTGGCCCCTGACGCCATCGGTCCATCCGTCGCGTTCGAAACGAAGGATGGACGCCAGCGCATCTGGCTCGATTCGACTTCGGGCGCCGCGCGACAGGTCGAGTGGACGGGCGGCTCTCAACCGGCGCGTGTCGTCTTCCGGCCCGAGGGCCCGCATCTCGCCACGCTCGACGGCAAGCTCGAAGTCGACGTGCGCTACAAGGACCCGCAGCGCGATACCGGATTCGACCCCGAGCTGATGACGCTGACTGTCCCGCAAGGTGTGAATATCCAAGACTTCCGTTGACCGTTCCGCGAAGCGCGTGGTACTCTTTTTTGCCTTGTTGAAGCAGCGGCCGAGGAGTCCGTCACGTTTGGTGCTCCGGACCCCGGCCAAGGTCAACCTGGCCCTCGAGGTTCTGAGAAAGCGCCCGGACGGCTACCATGAGCTGTCCACCGTGCTGCAGGCGGTGGATCTCTGTGACCGCTTGACGGTGGAAACGGCCGACACCATCACGCTCGAGACGAGCGAACCCGGCCTGCCCACCGACGAGCGCAACTTGGTGGTGCGGGCCGCGCGCATGCTGAGAGATGCCGCGGGCGTCGACAGGGGCGCGCGGATACGGCTCGAGAAGCGGATCCCGCTCGCGGCGGGGCTGGGAGGCGGCTCGAGCGATGCCGCGGCGACGCTGTGGGGGCTCAATCGCCTCTGGGGGCTGCGGTGGAAGCGCGAGCGATTGGTCGAGCTGGCGGTGGCGCTGGGGATGGACGTGCCGTTCTTCCTCGGCAGGGGGCGCGCGCTCGGCACGGGACGCGGGGAAGTGTTGAGGCCCCTGCCCAGCGTGGGAGGGTACGCGCTGGTGCTGGTGAACCCGGGCGTGCCGCTCTCCACGCAAGAGGTATATGGCCGGGTGCCCCCGGGATGGCAGGCGGAGCCGGAGGGCACGAAGCGGGTGGTGGAAGCGCTCAGGACGCGGAATGTCGCGAAGCTGGCCGCGGCGCTCACGAATCATCTCGAGCGATGGGCGGAGCCGGCGATGCCGGTGATCGGGCGCATGAAGGCGGCGCTGCTCGCCGCGGGAACGCTCGGGGCGGTGATGTCGGGGAGCGGGCCCACGGTATTCGGCATGGCCCGATCGCTGGACCAGGCGCAGCAGATCCAGCGCCGCGTCAACCGCGCGGGCTGGGCGGCCTGGGCGGTGCGGACGAATTCGGGCGCCGCCATCCGCGCGATCTGATTTACTGGGGCGTCGTCCAGAGGTAGGACTCGGGGCTTTGGACCCCGCAACGGAGGTTCGATCCCTCCCGCCCCAGCCACTTCCAGGGTCTGGAGAAGTTGAAGGGTGTGGAGAATCTGATCTTCGAGCCGAAGCGTGGCCCGCTGTTGGAGCTGAGCGGCGGCCAAAGGCCGTCGCGAGGCGACGGCTGAGTGGATTCCGCAGGTAGGAGGGTGACGAGGTGAGGGCAGATCATGGCGTATGAGCTGAAGCTGTTCTCGGGGAACGCGAACCGTCCCCTGGCCGAGGAGATCGCGCAGCACCTCCGCATACGCCTGGGCGACGTCGACGTCTCCCGCTTCTCGGACGGCGAGGTCTACGTGCAGATCAACGAGAACGTCAGGGGCGAGGACGTCTTCGTGATCCAGCCGACCTGCCCGCCCGTGAACGACACGCTCATGGAGCTTCTCGTCATGATGGACGCGCTCAAGCGCGCCTCGGCCCGGCGCATCACAGCCGTCCTGCCCTACTACGGCTACGGCCGGCAGGACCGCAAGGTCATGCCGCGGGTGCCCATCACGGCCAAGCTCGTGGCCGATCTCATCACGACGGCGGGTTGCCACCGTCTCCTCGCCGTGGATCTCCACGCCGGCCAGATCCAGGGCTTCTTCAATATCCCGGTGGACCATCTCTTCGCCGCCCCGCCCGTCCTCGTGGATTACCTGGCCAAGAAGGATCTCCAGGATCTGGTCCTCGTCTCCCCCGACGCGGGGGGCGTGGAGCGGGCGCGCGCCATTGCCAAGCGGCTCAACGCCGGGCTCGCCATCATCGACAAGCGCCGCGACGGGCCCAACGTCGCCAACTTCATGTACCTGATCGGCGACGTCAAGAACAAGGACGTGGTCGTCATCGACGACATGATCGACACGGCGGGGACGCTCATCCAGGCGGTGGAGGCCGTGAAGCGCGAGGGTGCCCGCCGCGTGCTCGCCTGCGCCATTCACGGCGTTCTTTCCGGCCCCGCCCTCAAGCGCATCGAGGAATCGCCGCTGGAGGAAGTCATCATCACCAACTCCGTGCCGCTGACTCCGGGCAAGGTGTCACCCAAGGTCCACGTGCTGTCGGTGGCCCCGCTCTTGGCGGAGGCCATCCGTCGCATCCACGACGAGGAGTCGGTCTCGACCCTCTTCGTCTAACTCATTCAGTGAAGGAGCGTTCGTACCATGGACATGCGTGAACTGACCATCATGCCCCGCGAGGGGCTGGGCAAGGGCGAGGCGAAGCGACTCCGCCGCGCCGGCAGGACCCCGGGCATCCTCTACGGCGGCGCCGCCCCCGTAACCATCGCCGTCGACCCGCGGGACGTCTTCCGGATCATCCACGGTCGCGAGGGCAGCACCCAGCTGCTCAAGCTGACCTTTGCCGGCTCCGCGGACTCCAAGATGGCCATCCTGCGCGACATGCAGTTCGATCCGGTCTCCGAGGACCTGATCCACGTCGACCTCCAGGAGGTCGCCATGGACAAGCCCATCCAGGTGACCATCGCCGTGCATCACGTCGGCGATGCCGTCGGCGTCAGGGAGACCCAGGGCATTCTCGAGATGGTGCTGCGCGAGATCCAGGTCTCGTGTCTCCCCGGAAACATCCCCGAGGCCATCGAGGCCGACGTCTCGAACCTGGCCATCGGCGATGTGCTCACCGTGGGCGATCTCCCGATACCCGACGGCGTGCGCGTGCTGACGGACAGGGCCCAGGCCGTGGCCACCGTGGCCCCGCCCGCCGCCGAGGAAGTGGCGCCCGTGGCCGCCGTGGAGGCAGTGGCAGCCGCGCCCGCGGAGCCGGAGGTGCTCACCGAGCGCAAGCCCAAGGAAGAGCCCGAGGCGGTGGACGACAAGGCAAAGAAGAAGTAAGTGGCTCAGGTCATCGTCGGGCTCGGCAATCCCGGGCCCGAGTATCGCGACACGCGGCACAACGTGGGCGCTCGCGTGCTCGACAGCATGGCCAAGAAGCTCCGCGTGCGCTTCCACCGCCAGGGCGGGCACCTGCTCGCCCAGGGCAAGTGGCGCGGCGAGATCATCCACCTCGTCAAGCCGCAATGCTTCATGAACGTCACGGGGCCGTCCATGGCCCGCGTCGCGAAGAAGCTCCGTATGGGGGCTGCCGATCTCGTCATCGTCTATGACGACCTCGACCTGCCCCTGGGCAAGGTGCGCACGCGGCTCAAGGGCAGCGCGGGCGGGCACAACGGCGTGCGGTCGCTCATCGCCTCGCTCGGCTCCGATCAGATCCGCCGCGTCAAGGTCGGCATCGGCCGGCCCGCCGCGGCGACCACGGATCGCGAGGAAGTCGTCGACCACGTGCTCTCGCCCTTCCTCCCCGAGGAGCTGCCGACCGTCGAGGCCGTCTGTATCCACGCCGTCAAGCAGGCCCTCAAGCTCGTCGAAGACCAGCACTCGCGCCGCTTCTAGCGCGCGTGCGCGTGCCGGCAATGCGGCGGGAGGGGCGGGCGGCGCGGGCCGTCGTCCGCTCAACCTCCTCGCCTCGCGCGCCATCTCGCTCGGGCGCCTCCGCCTGCCCCCCATCCCCCGAGACGGGGGTCGCTCGTCGCCCTGCTTCGCAGGGACGACTCGCGGGCGGAGGCGCACTGCGCTTCGGGGCGCGCTACGGCTCGTCGGATTCGCTCCCGACGGCCCGCGCCGCCCGCCCCTCCCGCCGCCGCTCGGTTGACACTCGCTAGTCAGTCGCAGCGCGAGGGTGGGGCTGGGGGGTTCCCTCCCCGGACCCATGTCTTCTGCGCGCTGCCGAAGCGCAAAGCCCCTATCTCGTGGCTCGTTACGAGTGGCGTGGCGGGTTGCGAGTCAGTGTGGTCCGGGGAGGGAACCCCCCAGTCCCACCCGCTGACCTGCTAGGAAGTGTCCACCACGCGGCACGTGATTGCGGGGGTCTAGGGGCGCGTGGTATAAGTCAGAATCCATTGTTTGGACCGGGAAGGGGTGAGTATCAGTGACGAAGGTTATTGTCGAGCCCGACGAGAGCTTCGAGAACGCGCTCAAGCGCTTCAAGAAGCAGTGCGAGAAGGCCGGGCTCATGTCGGAGCTCCGGAAGCGCCAGCACTACGAGAAGCCCAGCGTCAAGCGCAAGCGCAAGACCCTGGCCGCTCGCAAGAAGGCCAAGAAACGGGAGCGGTTCTTCGACTAGTCGCGGCCGGGTGGGGAGCGGAGTGGCGCAGGGTCAGGGACCTCCTGGCCCAGCACACCCGCTCCTCGATGGGGCACGAGCGGGCCCAAGCCCTCGAGCCCCAGGCAGACCTCGAGGCCGTTCGCCACGCTCTCATCGAGACTCGCCAGGCCCGCCAGGCGCTCGCCGTGGCCGGGCCTCCTCCCTGGAATATCATCCCCGATGTTCGCAGTCTCCTCGAGCATGCCCGCGTTCCGGGATCAGTCGCCGAGGCCGCTGAGCTGGCCAGCCTGCCGCCCTTCCTGGAGGCCGCGGCCCGGCTCGGCGCCTACGGGCGCTCCGTCTCGGCCGAGGCTCCCGATCTCGCTCGGGCCCTGACCGGGCTGCCCACCCTCGGCCCTCTCGCCGATCTTCTCCGCCGATCGCTCGATCCCGATGGCGGCGTGCGTGACGAGGCGAGCGCCGCGCTCAAGCGCCTCAGGCAAAAGGGCCGCGAGCTCCGCGCCCAGGTGATCAAGCGACTCGAGTCCTATTTCCAGGGCGCGGCGGCCGAGCACATCTTCCAGGAGCGCTACGTCACCGTCCGTCACGGCCGCTACGTCCTGCCCATCCGGTCGGAGGCCAAGGCCCGCTTCAAGGGGATCGTCCACGACCGGTCGCAGAGCGGAGCCACTCTCTTCGTCGAGCCCGAAGGCGTCGTGGAGGCCAACAACGACCTGGTGCAGGTGGCGCGCGAGGAGGAGGCAGAGATCCTCCGCGTGCTCGCCGCCCTGACCGACGCCGTGAGAGAGCAGCTCCCCGAGCTCGAGCGGCTCGTGGAAGACCTGGGGCGACTCGACTGCATCTTCGCCCGGGCGGAGCTGGCCGATCGGATGGAGGCGACGGAGCCCGTCGTGAGCGACGAGCACGCGGCGCGGGCCTTCGGCGCCCGCAATCCCCTGCTCCTCGCCCAGCAATGGGAAGCGCCCGAGCGGCCGGTCGTTCCGATGGACATCGAGGTCGGCGAGCCCGCGCCGCTCCTCGTGATCACGGGGCCCAATGCCGGCGGCAAGACCGTCGCCCTGAAGACCCTCGGGCTTCTCTGTCTCATGGCGCAGTCCGGCCTGCACGTGCCCGCCCGCGAGGGCGCGCGGCTGCCCCTGCTGCGCGCCATCTTCGCCATCATCGGCGACGATCAGAGCGTGGCCGAGAACCTCTCGACCTTCTCCGCCTTCGTCAAGCAGCTCAAGGAAGTCCTCGAGCAGGTGGACGACCGCTCTCTGGTTCTGCTGGACGAGCTCGGCGCCGGCACCGATCCCGACGAGGGCGCGGCTCTCGCTCAGGCGGCGCTGGAGGCCCTGGCCGAGCGCGGAGCGCTCTGCGTCGCCTCCACGCACCTCGAGCCATTGAAGGGCTTTGCCTCGAGCCATCCCAAGGCGCGCAACGCCTCCGTGGAATTCGACACCGAGCGGCTCGCGCCGACGTTCCGACTCGTTTACGATAGGCCCGGCCAGAGCTACGCGCTCCAGATCGGGGCGCGGCTCGGGCTGCCGCCCGAGCTGATCACGCGGGCCGAGGGTCACCGCTCGACCCAGCGCCGCCAGCTCGAGGCGCTCCTGCAGCGTCTGGAGGAGCGGGATCGCGAGGAGGCGGCGCGCGAGGCCCAGCTCGAGCGGCGCGAGGTCGAGAGCGCGACCCGGCTCGCGCGGGCGGAGAGCCAGCTCGAGGCGGTTCGCAAGCAGGCAGCGGAGCTGGCCGCCCGGAGCAAGAGCGAAGCGCAGCGTATGCTGAGCGAGGTCCGGCGCACCGTCAATGCCGAATGGGACAAGCTCAAGAAGGCACGGCGACGGTGCAGGCGGGCGCGGTGACGATCAAGGTGCCGGCCCAGGCTCTTCGCGTTGTCGGCCGAAGCGGGACCACCCCTCACCCTGCCCTCTCCCCTGAGGGGAGAGGGAAAATAGGAATCCCTCTCCCCCATCGGGGGAGAGGGCCGCAGTTCGAGGTGAGCGGCGAAGCCGCGAGACGAGGGCTGAGTAAATTCGAGGGGGCGGGGTCCAGAAGCATCCCGCCGGAGATCCACCTCATCGGGCGCACCACCGACGAGGCCCGCGACCTGCTCGAGAAATACCTGGACGACGCCTTCCTGGCCGGCCTCGCCCAGGTGCGCATCATCCACGGCAAGGGCACGGGCGCCCTCCGCCGCGCCGTGGAAGAGCTGCTCGTCTCCCACCCGCTCGTGACGAGCCATCGCGCGGGCGAGGGCCACGAAGGCGGCGCCGGCGCCACCGTGGCCATGCTGGGGCAGAGCTGATGGCGGGCGGCTTCTCCACGCCCATCCTCGACGAGATCCGCTCGCGGGTGGACATCGTCGAGCTCGTCGGCCGCTTCGTGAACCTGAAAAAGGCCGGCGAGCACTGGAAGGGCCTCTGCCCCTTCCACACCGAGAAGACCCCCTCCTTCACCGTCAATCCCAAGCGGGGCATCTTCCACTGCTTCGGCTGCGGCGTCGGGGGCGATGCCTTCAGCTTTCTCATGCGCCAGGACCGTCTGGCTTTCCCCGAAGCCGTGCGCATCCTGGCCGAGCGCTCGGGCGTCGAGCTGCCCAGGGAGCGCAGTCCGGAGGTCGAGGGCAAGCTCGAGTCGCTGCGTCGCGCCATGTCGCTGGCCGCGCAGTTCTACATCGACGCGCTCTGGGCGGAGGACGGCGCCAAGGCGCGCGGCTACCTCGAGCGGCGCGGCGTCGATCTCGAGGTCGCGCGCCGCTTCGGCCTCGGCTGGGCGCCCGAGGGCTGGAACGCGCTCCTTGGCCACATGGGAAGGCAGGGCGTGGGCGAGGAGCTGCTCGTGTCGGCAGGCCTCGCCGTCCGTCGCGAGAACGCCCCCGGCTTCTATGACCGCTTCCGCGGCCGCGTGCTCTTTCCCATCAGGGACCAGCAGGGGCGGGTCGTGGCCTTCGGCGGGCGGGGTCTGGGATCAGAGGAGCCGAAGTATCTGAACTCTCCGGAGACGCCGCTGTACGTCAAGGGCCAGATGCTCTACGCCCTCGACGTGGCGCGCGAAGGAATGAAGCAGAAGAACCGCGCGGTGGTCGTCGAGGGCTATCTCGACTGTCTCATGGCGCATCAGCACGGCTTCACGGAGACGGTAGCCGCCCTCGGCACCGCTTTCACGGCCGCCCAGCTCTCTCTCCTTCGCCGCTACGCCGAGGAGGTCGTCAGCGTCTTCGACGCCGATGCCGCGGGCATCAAGGCCACGAGCCGCCTCGAGGAGATGCTCTCGGACGTCATGGACATCCGCAACCTCGGCTGGTCGGTCTCCCGCACGGGCTCCTTCGAGAAAGCGGAGTATTTCCCGATCAAGGTCGCGGTGCTGCCCGAGGGCCATGACCCTGATAGCCTGCTGCGCGCCGAGGGGGCGCCCGGATTCAAGGCACGGCTGGAGGCGGCGCGGAGCATCCTCGACTTCGTCCTCGAGCGGACGCTGGGCGAGGAAGACCTGGGCACGGCGCGCGGGCGCTCCGCGGCTCACGCCCGCGTGGCCCTCCTCCTCTCCAAGGTCCCCAACGCGGAAGAGGCGACCGCCCTCGCCCGCGAGGCGGCTCGGCGGCTCGGCGTGGACGCCACCCAGCTCTGGATCGAGGCCCAGCAGCTCCAGGGGGCGCGTGGGAGAAACCGGCTCGATCGCCCCGCCGACACCCAGGCGACCTCGTCAGGAGGGGCCAAGGCCTGGCCGCCGCCCACCCTGCCCGAGCGCGACCTCATGCTCCTCCTCCTGCATATGGAGGAGGCGCGTGCGACACTTCTGCCGTATCTTGATGAGGAGGATCTGGCCCATCCGGGGCTTCGGGCGCTCCTGGGCGCCCTCCGCCAGGCCCCGGCGGGGGTCGCCCCCGAGGCCCTGATGGCCGAGCTTCCGGGGGAGGCCGAGCGCGGTTTATTGGCCGCCCTCCTCATGGAGCAGGCGTCAGAGGCCGATCTACATAATCAGGTGACTGAGTGGCAGAAGCGGTACGATATCCGGCGTCGGAAAAAGCAGATCCGGGAGCTGAGCCTGGCCATCACCCAGGCCCAGGCCAAGGGCGATCCGGTGATCGCCATCCTCGAGAGCGAGTTGCGGAAGCTGCAAGACCAGGCCCGCGCCGTTCGGGGCATGGTCACCGAGCGATGAACTAGCACCCCATCAGGAGAGCCGACAAGCATGGCGGACGAGCCAAAACTGCAGGAGCTGGACAAGCTGATCGCCAAGGGCAAGGAGAAGGGCTACCTGACCTACGACGAGGTCAACGACGCCCTGCCGTCGGACATCGTCTCCCTCGATCAGCTCGACGACATCATGATGCTCTTCGGCTCCATGGACATCGAGGTGGTGGACTCGGCCAAGGCGCACCGGCTCCCCAGCGAGCCCGCGGGCCAGGCCGCCGATCCCGAGCCCGACGACGACGAGCCCGTCGAGCCCCGCCGCATCGACCTGACGCCGGGCCCCGTGGGGCGCACGGAAGACCCCGTCCGGCTCTACCTGCGCGAGATGGGGCGCGTCTCCCTCCTCACGCGCGAGGGCGAGATCACGCTGGCCAAGCGCATCGAGGAGGGCAAGGACGAGGCGACCCGTGCCATCCTCTCGACCACCCTGGCCGTCGAGAAGATCCGCATCGTCCGCGACGACCTCCGCAAGGACCTCGTCCCCATCAAGGACCTGGTGGACTATCCCGAAGAGGAGTTCACCGAGGAGAAGGAGGCCGACCTCCGACGCTCGGTGATGCGCGAGCTTGGAACAGTCGACCGGCTCCTGCGCGAGCGCGAGAAATGCCTCGACCAGGCGCGCAAGATGCGAGCCCGCGCGGGGGGACGGCACAAGCGCAAGGGCGACCCGCCGTGGAAGAAGCACGAGGCGGCCGCCCACCTGCGACAGGCCAAGGCGCTGCAAACCCTCCGCACCCTCAGCCTCCAGCCTTCCCTCCTCGATCAGTGGGGCCAAGACCTCAAGAAGCTCGTGAGCAAGATCCAGATCGCCGAGCGCGAGATCACCCTGTGGTCCGACGGCAAGCGCCCGGCCCCCGCCGAGGTCGATGCCTTCCTCGACTCGCTGAGCGAGGACCGCGAGGACGGCGATCGGGACCTGTACCAGAAGGCCGCGGGCAAGTACCCCTCGATCAAGGACCGGCTGGTGTGGGTCGCCCAGCAGAAGATCCGGCGCGCGGAGGAGCTGGCCCAGACGCGGGCCGACGACCTCAAGCGCATCGTGAAGGACATCCGCTCGGGCGAGGCCAAGGCCGCCCGGGCCAAGAAAGAGATGGTCGAAGCCAACCTGCGGCTCGTCATCTCCATCGCCAAGAAGTACACGAACCGCGGGCTCCAGTTCCTCGACCTGATCCAGGAAGGCAACATCGGCCTCATGAAGGCCGTGGACAAGTTCGAGTATCGGCGCGGCTACAAGTTCTCCACGTACGCGACGTGGTGGATCCGTCAGGCCATCACCCGCGCCATCGCCGACCAGGCCCGCACCATCCGCATCCCCGTCCACATGATCGAGACCATCAACAAGCTCATCCGGACCTCTCGCCAGCTGGTCCAAGAATTGGGGCGCGAGCCCACGCCGGAGGAGATCGCGATCAAGATGGACGTGCTCGTGGACAAGGTGCGCAAGGTCCTCAAGATCGCCCAGGAGCCCATCTCCCTCGAGACGCCCATCGGCGAGGAGGAGGACAGCCACCTGGGCGACTTCATCGAGGACAAGCAGGTGGGCTCGCCCGTGGAGAGCATGATCGGGCTGTCCCTGCGCGAGCAGACCAACCGGGTTTTGAACTCGCTCACGCCACGTGAAGAGAAGGTGCTCCGCCTCCGCTTCGGGCTCTCCGACGGGTGCGAGCACACGCTGGAAGAAGTGGGCCAGGACTTTGCCGTCACCCGCGAGCGCATCCGGCAGATCGAGGCCAAGGCGCTCCGCAAGCTCCGCCATCCTTCACGCTCCAAGAAGCTCCGGAGCTTTCTGGAGTCGTGACCAGTTCTCTATGATCATGCGCCTCGGGCCCATAGCTCAATTGGCAGAGCCCCCGGCTCATAACCGGTTCGGTCTTGGTTCGAGTCCAAGTGGGCCCACCAATTCAGCCGCCCCTTCGTTGGCTGGTCGGCGAGTCTCCTCCTGTGCATCCCTCTCCCCTCAGGGGAGAGGGCCGCAGTTCGAGTTGAGCCGCTCCCTCAGCGGCGAGGCGAGGGCTGAATCGGATCAGGGGTGGTCTCAGATGAGGCGTGGATAGTGGACGCTCAGCTCAAGACCCTCATCGACCTCCAAGGCGTCGACACGCGCATCGCCGCCCTCGACGCCGAGGCCGCCCGGCTCCCCAAAGAGATCGCGGCCATCCACGCCGCCATCAACGCCGTGAAGCAGGAAGTCGACGCCGCCAAGGCCGACATCGACGTCACCCGGAAAGACCAGCGCGCCAAGGAGAAAGACCTCGAAGTCGCCCAGGCCAAGCGCTCCAAGACCGAGGCCCGTCTCTACGAGGTCAAGACCAACAAGGAGTACTCCGCGGTCCTCGTCGAGATCGAGGAGATCAAGCAGGAGAAGGGCAAGATCGAGGAGGACATCCTGGTCCTCATGGAGAGCCAGGAGCGCCTGGCCGGCGAGATCAAGGACGCCGAGACGCGGCTGAAGGGCCGCGAGACCGAGGGCAAGCAGGACGAAGGCGCGCTCCAGGAAAAGCTGCGCGGCGTCGAGGCCGAGCTGGCCGGCGTCCGCTCCGAGCGCCAGGAGCTGGCCCGCCAGCTCCCCGCCCCCGTGCTGGCCGACTACGACAAGCTGCTCCGCGCGCGCGGCGGGCTCGCCATCGTGCAGGTCGTCAAGCCCAACCTCTGCGGCGGCTGCCGCATGACCGTGACGCCCCAGCGCCTCCAGGAGCTGCGCGCGCAGACCGCACCGCTCCCCTGCGAATCCTGCGGCCGCTACCTCTACTGGCTCCCCTGACCTTCAGTCTCACCCTCGCTGCCGCTCTTAGAGATTAAGGCAACGAGATCGAGCTGTCCGGCGGCGAATCCCACACGACCAACCAGCGCATGGAGCTGACCGGTCCCATCGAGGGCCTGCGCGCTCTCACCGGCCACCGCCCCGTGGCCATCCACAGCGACAGCGCGTATGTTGTGAACTGCTTCCGCGACAAGTGGTATCTCCGCTGGCGCGCCAACGGCTGGCGCAACGCGCAGAAGAAGCCCGTCGAGAACCGCGATCTCTGGGAGGCGTTGCTGGAGCTGGTCGAGCGGCACGATGTCACGTGGCACAAGGTGGCCGGCCACAGCGGCCATCCTTTAAATGACCGCGCGGATGCCCTCGCTCGCGCCGCCATCCCGGCGCGCTGACTCCTGTATCTCCTCGCGGACGTTGACGACTCCCGAGGCCAAGACTAGCCTAGGCGCATGAGCGATACCCCCGCGCAGATCCGCCGCTGGACCCGGCTCGAGTACGGGCGGCTGATCGAGAAACACGTCTTCCGCCCCGACGAGCGTCTCGAATTGCTCGGTGGCGAGCTCATCGTCCACGAGCCGCACGGTGATCCTCACACGCTGGCCGTCGAGCTCGTGAATGAGGCGCTCGTGGCTGCGTTCGGGCCGGAGTGGCGCGTCCGCGTCCAGCTCCCCGTTGCCCTGGACGAGGAATCGGAACCCGAGCCCGATGTGTCCGTGGCGGCTGGGCGCGTGCGTGATCGGAGAGAGCCCAAACCGTCGCGGCTCGCCCTCATCGTCGAGATCGCCGACTCGAGCCTTGCCCTCGACCGCGAGCACAAAGGCAGCCTCTACGCGAGGGCGGACGTTCCTGACTACTGGATCGTCAACCTCGTGGATCGCATCCTCGAGGTCTACCGCGAGCCCGTCGCGGACGTCACCGCACCATTTGGCTGGGCGTACCACCTGGTGCGGAGGCTTCACGCAGAGGAGAGCATCGCGCCGCTCGCCGCGCCCACCGCCAACATCGCCGCCGCCGACCTGCTGCCGTAGCCGCGGCCAAGGGCCGCGCCCTACCCGTGACACTCTCGAGCCTTCACCGCGAGTTCTTGCGCCACTGTGAGGTCGAGAAGCGGCTGGCGGCCCAGACCGTCACGGCCTACCGTAGTGACTTCTTGGGTGTCTCCTTCGGTCGACATTGACGGCTTCGAGAGGCAGGGTTAGTCTTCGGGCGATGGACGGGAACGCTGCACGCACCAAACGATGGAGACGACTCGAGTACGAGCGCCTCGTCGATCTCGGCGCCTTTCCGCCCGGTGACCGGCTCGAATTGGTCGCGGGCGAGTTGCTGGTTCGCGAGCAGCAAGGCTCTCCTCATGCCACCGCGATCCGTTCGGCCCAGGAGGGTCTGCGCGCGGTCCTCGGCTCGGGCTGGGAGATCCGAACCCAGATGCCCGTCGCGCTGGACGACGAGTCCGAGCCCGAGCCCGACGTGACGGTGGTGCCCGGCAGTTTTCGCGACTACAGCGGCGCCCATCCCTCTCGACCCGCGCTCCTGATCGAGGTTGCCGAGTCGAGGCTCGCCTTCGACCGGGAGGAGAAGGGGAGCCTCTACGCGCGTGCCGGCGTCCCAGATTACTGGATCGTGAACCTCCTCGACCGCGTCCTCGAGGTCTACCGCGAGGCAAGTCCGGACATTCGCGCCCGGCATGGGTGGAGCTACCGCGCGGCGCTGAGCCTCGGCCCGAAAGAACACATTGCTCCGCTCGCCGTTCCGTCCGCGCGTATTCTCGTCGCCGACCTGCTCCCCTAGCGTGTTCCCTCTCCCCTCAGGGGAGAGGGCCAGGGTGAGGGGTGGTCCTCGCAAGTGCTATACTTCGCTTCTCTTCCCCACGCTCTTTGATTCGCGCCAGAGAAGGCTGGATGGTCGCCGGCGTGAGGCAACTCACGCGGGAGGAAAGTCCGGGCTCCGCAGGGCAGGGTGCTGGCTAACGGCCAGGGGGGGCAACCCCACGGACCAGTGCCACAGAAAGCAAACCGCCGTCTCGGAAACGGGGCGGTAAGGGTGAAACGGTGAGGTAAGAGCTCACCAGCGGCGTGGGTGACCACGCCGGCTCGGTAAACCCCACTCGGAGCAAGGCCAAATAGGAGAGCAATCCCGGTCTCACGATCGGGTGAAGCGCGGCCCGCGTGGCGCTCTCGGGTAAGGCCGCTGGAGGCGCCGGGCAACCGGCGTCGTAGAGAAATGACCGTCTCCCTGGGCATCCCCCAGGTGACAGGACCCGGCTTACAGGCCTTCTCTGGCGCGGATTTTCTTTTCAGTTACTTACGGAGCACTCTCGCCGATCTTGACCCCAGGGCGCAGAACCCGGTCGCAATAACCAGCGGCCCTTCATGGCCCTGGCGCAGGAGGCAGGAAGCTCCGCATTCCCATCACCGCTCCCGCCGTCCGCTCGTCCGAGACCTTCGTGTACATCGTCGTCGTCGACAGGTCCTCGTGGGTCCAGTAGCTGCTGCACCAGGCGGATGTCGGCGCCCTGTTCGATCAGCACCGTGGCGAACGAATGCCGGAACCGATGCGGGTGGCAGTCCACGACTTCGGCCGCCACGCCCCACTGCCGCGCCCGTCGCTCGATCGTCTTCCGGGTCCAGGGCCGCCCAGTCTTCTGCGCGAACAGGTACGCCTTGGGCTCCATGCTCGACCGCAGCCACCAGTCCCGC
>WNFX01002087.1_pt1 | contig 35500 bp, 26 predicted proteins | sample 5400111 | NCBI WGS metagenome assembly WNFX01 (sample SAMN13153363, study PRJNA577476) | soil metagenome | isolation source: 40 cm soil or saprolite under grassland replicate 1 | place: USA:California | collected 2016-06-15 | reverse complement strand
CTAGCTCGGCGGCCATGGGATTCACGTCCACGCCGTAGATGCAGCGGCCGACCACGCGGCGGAGTGCCGCTCGCACCACCGCGTCGGGCGGCTCGGCTTCGCCGGTTTCCTCGGCGGCGATCCGCTTGGCGATCCGGCGGGCGGCTGCGACGAGGAAGTGCCCAGACCCGCAGGCGGGGTCACAGACGGTGAGGTCGAGGAGCGTTGAGATTCGTTCCTCGGGCGTTCCGTGCGCGCATGCCTCGTCGAGCAGCGGGTCGAGCGCGGAGTCGAGCAGGCAGTCGACCAGCGAGGTCGGCGTGTAATAGGAGCCGGACTCCTTGCGCTCGTTGCCCGGAAGCTTCTCCAGCGTGTAGGCGAGCTGCTCGGCGTCGTAGTGCGGGATCAGCTCAAGCAGTGACTCGTAGACGCTGCCGAGTTCCTCGGCGCCGAGGTTGCCGAAGTCCACCCGTCGAAGCAGGCCGCCACCGCGCGGCTTCACCTGGGACAGTGCGCGAACCGCGCCGAGCAGCGCCTCGTTGGACAGGCGGGCACCAGCGAGCGGCTCGTCCAGCGGCAGCGCGCGGCCGTCGTCGCGCTGGTATTCGAAGATGCCGCCGATGCCCGGCAGGGCCAGCTCGGGGAGGCCGCCTTCGGTGGCCAGCGCGCCAAAGACCAGCTGTGCGGCGTCGAACAGGTCACCGTGCCGACCGCCGCGGTGCCGCCGGGCGAGCTGGCGCAGCCGGGCGGAGGAGAAGTACGCGCCGTACCGCTCGCGGGCCTCGCGCAGCCTGGCCTTCTCCGCAGCGTCGGCGTCGGCCGGATCTGGCTGCAGCAGGGCACCCCGGTCCTCGGCGACGAACCAGAACAGCATCCGGTAAACCAGCCGCAGCAGCGCCCGGTTGAAGTCCTCCAGCGTGAGGTCGGCATTGCGCGGGTCGAGCCGGAGCCGCAGTTGAGGGTTCGCGGGGTGGGACAGGAACCCGGTGCCGAGGATGGAGATGGCCTGCTGGACGCCGTCGCGTAGCTGGCTGAGCGCTCGTTCGCCCTGCTCGGCCGCGTACGCGCGCCACTGCTCCAGGTAGCAGGACGCGAGTCCGCCATCTCCCTGCGCGGCGAAGCGGGACTCGTGGCAAGTGAGGTAGAGCTGCACGAAGTCGGAGAACAGCTCACCGTCAAAGATCGCCTCCTACGTCGAATTCGACGTAGGAGGAGCCGGTCAGCGTGGTCGAGTCGCGCAGCAGCCGCAGGGTGGCGCCGTTGGACACGATCGCCCAGAGGCACGAGTCGTCGCGGTTGAGCAGTTCCTGCACCATGGACTGCGGGGCCCGGGCGCTGACATGCGGGGTCTTGCGGTCCAGGTCGGTGGCCCAGCCGAGCAGGTGGATCGGCACGTGGTCGGCCCGGTGGCTGACCGGGAAGCTCTTGCCGCCCAGGTCGAAGCTGCCGCCTGCGATGTTGCGGAAGCCCAGCTCACGGAGCAGGATGCGGAGCCATCGCTCCCTGGTGACCCTCGCCGAGGCAGCCTCGGCCGAACCAGGCCCGTCACCTGCAGCTTCCACCCGGCGCTTGAAGTCCTGCCAGACCTCAAGCAGGTAGAGCCAGGACCGCGACGCCTGCCGCCGTACCGATTCGCCGCGCTCCAGCCCGTAGGTCTCCGGAGCGGTTCCCGGTACCTGCGGGTCGGCCGCGAGCACCCGGCTGAGCAGGTCGGCCGGGATCATGCCGCCGACGATCTTCACGGAGCTGAACGTGGTCATGCCGCACCGCCGACGACCGCTGGCAGGTAAACATAGATGCCGAGGATGTCGGCGGGTTTCTGGGCGCGGACCGCAATCTGCCGCCGGACATGCTGTCCGCCGGCCTCGCGGACGCGGATGTGGTCATCGCGCAACCGGGCCGCAAGCGCATCGGCAGTGCTGTCCAGCTTGGGGTGTAACGCAGGCGCGCCGGCGATCGCGCGCTCGGCGAAATCGATCGCCTGATCGGGTGGCACGTTGCCGCTCGGCTGGGCGCTGAGCAGGTCGCGCACCTCGGCTGGGGCGAGCCAGTCGGCGGCGTCGGCGCGGCCCCGGTAGGCCAGGATCTGAGCGTCCTCGGCGACCACCTGACGCGGGGCATCGCGGCCTGGCAGTTCCAGGTGCATGCGGAACCTGACCAGCAGCATGGTGGTCCGCCTGGCCACCGCAGCGGTGCGCATCACCCCGCAGCGCCTGGCCGGGCGCAGGGGTGCCGGGATCGCGGGGTCGAGCGCCGATTCGAGCACGTAGCGGGCGATCGCCGAGACATTCGGGTCGGTCCGGTCCAGGTATGCCTCGCGCGGCGGGACAGGCAGGTCGGAGAGGAACGTCAGCGGCTCGGCGTGCCCGGTGACCAGCGCGTCACGCAGACCGGGCGGCAGGACGGCAGTCGCCGCGCGGAATCCGTTGCCAATATGAGTGATGTCGGCGTGCAGGGCGCTCAGCGCTTCGGCGGTGAACGCTCCGACCTCGGCAGGCGTGCCGAGACTGGCGCGCATCTCGGCCAGCTCGCGCGCGACCTCCGAGGGCTGGATCCCCGCCTGGGCGTACTTGGTGCGGGACTGGCGTTCCCGTGCGGCCGCGCTGTCCCATTCACGGTGCAGGTCGGTGCGCCGCTCCAGGCCGATGCCCTCGAACGCGAGCTGCTCGCCGGGCGCGTCGCGCAGCAGCAGCCCTTCCAGGATGCCCTGGACGACGTCGTCGCTGCGATCCGGCACCGGGACGGAGATGCCGAGTGCCTTGCGGATCTGTTCGTGCTTGCGCAGCAGCACGTTCAGCACGATGCCGTCGATGCCGTTGTCGGTGCCGTACAGGGTGACGGCCCGGACGACTCCGAAGCGCTGGCCGAACCGGTCGACCCGGCCCTCGCGCTGCTCGTGGCGGGTCGGGTTCCAGGCCAGGTCGTAATGGACCACGGCCTGGAAGTGCTCTTGCAGGTTCACGCGCTCGGACAGGCAGTCGGTCGCGACGAGCACCGGGCGTTTTGCGACGTCGGCGGTCAGGTCCCTGATCCGGGCCTCACGTTCCTCGGGCGGCAGCACTCCGGTGACGGCCCCGATCGCGTAGGCGGCGCCCAGGCGCCTGGTCAGGTGCTCGGCGACGTATTCGGCGGTGTCGATGAACCGGCAGAACACGACCGGGTTGAACCCGTCGAGCAGCAGTTCCTTGACCACCTCGGCCAGTAGCGCGACCTTCCTGTCAGCCTGGCCTTCAAGATCAGCAGCACGGCTGGCGAAGCGCCTGAGCCGCCTGCGGTGCGCGGTGTCGCCGTCCTCGGCGTCGCTGTCGGCGCCCGGCGTGGCGTCCACGGACTCGGCGGTCTCCTCGTCGGGCAGATCGAGCACGGCGGAGCGGCCGAGCCGGTCGGCTTCGGTCACGTCCGCCGAGTCGAGGTTGGCTGCCCTGGTGAGCAGGGTCGCGGCGGCCGCGCGGGGTGAGGATGCGAGTGCGCGCAGCAGCGCGAGCGCGGACCAGTACCTGACCCGCTGCCTGAGCGGCCCGCCCCCGGTGTCCCTGACGGTCTCGCGGGCGTAGGCGAGAACATCGTCGAACAGTTCCTGGTACGCCGCGGAGAGGTGGTACGTCCGTTCCTGGGTCTGCCTGTCGTCGGGGAACGGCGTCGACTCGTCGAGGTAGGAACGGATGTCGGCCCGGCGGCGCTGCACGAAGTATCGGGCCAGGCGCTCCCGGCCGGTGACCGATTCGAGGTCCACGGTTTCGAGGCCGGGGCTGAGCAGGGCCAGCAGGTTGCGGAATCCCTCCTCCTTGCCACTGTGCGGGGTCGCGGTGACCAGGATCAGGTGCCGGGACGGATCTTTGGCCAGACCGCTGACCAGCTCGTGCCGCAGCATCCGGGACCGGGCGCCGGTGCCGTCAGACACGCAGGTGTGCGCCTCGTCGACAATGAGCAAGTCCGGGCAGCCGTGCCAGAACTGCTCCCGCAGCCCAGGGCGCTTGATGAAGTCGGTGGAGACCACGATCTGCCGGAACCGGTCGAACAGGGTCTCGCCTTGCAGCAAGCCGCGTTCCAGCCTGCGGATCGTGCCTGGCAGGACAAGCTCGGCATGGATGCCGAACTTGGTGGCCAGCTCACGCTGCCATTGCTCGGCGAGCGCTGGTCCGCACAGAACGGCCAGGCCGTTGGCGTCGCCCTGCTCCAGCAGCTCTGCGGCGGCCAGGCCCGCCTCGATGGTCTTCCCGATGCCCACGTCATCGGCGATCAGCAGCCGGACCGGGTCCTGCCGCAGCGCCATGATCAGCGGCACGAGCTGGTAGGCGCGCGGCTCTACCGCGAGCCTGGCCAGCGACCGGAACGGGCCTGCGCTGGCCCGGAAGCCGATCCGCAGGGCAGTCCGCAGCAGCCCTGCGCTGACGGCGGTGCCGGCATCGCCCGGGTCGGGCGCTGCGAAGGTGGCCGGGCGGACCTGCTCTAATGCCGGGAACACTCCGGCCACCTCATCATCGCCGCCGCCGAGGGGCCGCAACACGAGGAAGCCAGGCGGTACTGATCGCGGCAGGACGACCCACTCGCGACCGCGGGCCTGAACGAGCGTGCCCACTCCGAACGCGGGAAGCTCCGTGGTTGTCATCGCGTCACTTTCGTTCTCATGCGCCGAAGACACTGGGGTAGCGGCCGGCCACCGACGCCCAGCCGACGTCCGGGCCGGCCAGGATGACGGTCCAGCCGAGGTCGCGCAGCGACTCGTGTGCCTGCTCGTCCCGGCCGGCCCGGCTGCCGCCGTCGTCGTCAGGTCCTGCCACGAAGACGGCCGCGTTCGCGTCCGGCAGGTGGTAGACGAGGTCCGGGCTGGTCCCGTGGGCGGCGCCGTCCACCTGATCAGGCAGGCGCAGATCACGGGACCGGAGCCAGGCCACGAATTCGGCCGCGCGGGGATTGCGCGGTTCGTGCGCTGGGGGCTCATGCTCGCTGGCGACCGGCCGTTCTACGCTCGCGGAGGCGAGCCTCCGCATCAGATCGTGGACGAGGTGCCGGTCGATCATCTCGTGCACGCGCTGGTTGCGGTAGGAGAGCAGGCAGTCGTAACAGGCCCGTACGCAGCGTTCCCGGCCGGCGTCCGGCTCGTCCGTGCTCATATCCGCGCCGGTGTCCGGGTCGAAGTGCATGATCTGCAAAGCTGTCCGTGCTGCCCGTGGCAGCGCGTCCGGGTCGTCGACCAGGCGGCGCAGCGCGCCGGCACCGCCCTCGGCGCTTTCGATCAGCAGTGCCCTGCCACGCCGGTCCTGGTCAGGCAATCCTTCGCTGGACAGCTCGCTGTCTTCGAGCTGGAACGCGGCCTCGATGCCCCGCTCCAGGGCGATGGCGGCGGTCACCGCCATCTCCGGCTCGGCCGCGATTGCCAGCCGGGTTACCAGAATGTTGCGGCGATCTTCGACGTAGGGGATGACCCGCTGCTTGCGCCTGATCCCGCCCGGCGCCTCCAGGCCTTCCTCTTCCGGGGCGGCCTGGTCCTCTCGCTCGTTCTCTTTCAGCCACCGGCCGGTCGTCACGTCGATCAGGTAGCCCTGAATGTCGGGGTTCTGCCGCCGGCGCCTACCGATATTCGTGACCCTGACCGTCGCCGAGTCACCGTAGGCGAGGCTGAGCAGCGAGCCGTTTTCGTCGGCGGCTGTCGCGTCGATCCGGCCGGCCTTGCCGCCGTGGTGCCCAAACCGGTAGGAAGTCTGCAGCTCGAATCCGGCGCGGCGGCGTTCCTCCTCGTCGGAGGAGATCCGGTCCCGGCGGGCGGTGCGTACCGACGTGAGGCGCAGCAGCGCCCGTGTGGTATCGCGCAAGGGCTCGCCGCAGTGCTCGCACACGTCGATGCCGACGGCCTCGGGATGCAGATAGCCGCAGGCGCGGCAGCTCCGCGCGGTGGCTGTGACGGTGCCTTCCTGGCCGGGCTCGGCCGGTGGCAGGGCCACGCTGACCACCTGGTAGCGGGCGCCCTCGTGGTAGATGACCGCGCCTGGGCCGAACTCGCCGATGCCGATGAACCTGGGCCGCTGGATGTAGTCCCCTTCGCGGCGGCCGGCCAGTCCGGGGATGTAAGCGGCGAGCGGCAGGCGGGGAAACGAGTAGCCGGGCAGGAAACCCTCGGAGGCGAAGTAACGGTAGGAGTAGAAGTCGGTCTGAAAATCGTCTGCGTCCTCGTTGCTGAGCAGGATCAGTTGGATCCGGGCGTCGCGGGCGCGCCGGGCGGCATTGTCCCGCTCCTTGTGCGGCACGGAGGTGTCCACCGAGCGCGCTGACTGGGTGTGGAACTCGGCAAGCGCCAGCCGGTACAGGTCCTGCCACCGTCGGCACGCGTCATCGAACCCGCGGGGCGCCAGGCTGACCGCGTCCTCGATCCAACCCTCCCGCCACCAGGGTGCGCTGGCCAGGTCGTCCGCTACCCCGGCGAGCACTGCCTTCGCCCGGGTGATGGCGCGCCCGGCGGCCGCGGGGTCGCCGAGCCGCTCCCGCACCTTGGGCAGCAATTCCAGGGTCGGCCTGGCACCGCTCACGTCCAGCACGTCGGTGAGCGACCCGCGCAGGTCCTGCCCTGTCTCGGCGAGCCAGATCGCGTGGACGTGCGAGCGGACCAGGTCCTCGTTCGCCAGGTCCAGCCGGGGCGGTGCGACCGATCCGCCGACCATCTGGTCAGGGCGGCGGAAGTAGTACTGGTCGTGCGCGTTGCCGGTCGCGCAGTAGGTGACCACGAGCGCGGGCTGCCCGGAACGGCCGGCGCGGCCGGCCCGCTGAGCGTAATTGGCGGGCGTGGGCGGTACGTTGCGCAGCCCGACAGCACTCAGCGCGTTGATGTCCACGCCCAGTTCCATGGTTGGCGAGCAGTACAGGACCGGCAGGGCCGCATCGCTGAACTCGCGTTCGCGTTCCTGCCGCTCGGCAGGCGGCACCTGGGCGGTATGCTCCTTGGCGCGCAGCCCGGCAAGGGTCGCGGCGACTCCCCGGTACAGCTCGCGGAAGAACGGATTGACTCGCGGGCCTTCCTCGTTGTGCAGGGTGCGGCGCACCCGGTCTTCTGCACCGGACTGCCCAGTGCCGGCCTGCCATTGGATTACCGCCGCGCGCAGCCGGTAGCCGGCGACGTCGTTCTCGTCGGGCGGCACGGCCACGGTCAGCAGCCCTGTCTCGCTGAGCGTGCTGAACAGGTCGGTGATGATCTCCTGGGCGTCGGCCGTCTTCAGGATGATCTTCCGGTGGTCGTACTCGCGGATCAGGAACCGGCCGAACTGGCCGCGGCCGGATAGGTACACGTTGCTGCGCCGCTGGCCGGGCTTGCCCGGCCCGGGGAAGGCGATGCCAGCGAGCGGCGGGAGCTCTCGCTCCGGCAGCGACCACGGCTCCTTCAGGTGCTGGGCGGACAGCCGCCGGACCTGGTCGAACCCGTCGTCGCTGAGGTACTCCACGTCGATGGCCAGGTTGCGGCGCAGCTCGTCAAGCAGCGCGGTGGCGATCTCCTCCCGGTGCGCCGGTTCGTCCTCGCGCAGCGCGGAGTGGCTGGCCCGCCACGCCCCGGTGTCACCGGCGATCTCGTGCAGGTCCCGGTACCTGATCCTGAGCAGGCCGGTCTGCTCCAGGTTCGGCATGGTGACCCGCCAGCCGCGTTCCAGGTCCAGGTAGAGGCGGTAGCCGGTTACCTCGCGCAGCGCCCGCCGCGCTTCGTCGCGCTGGCTGTACCTCGCGCCCGGGTTGCGTGCGAAGTCGGCCATGGTCAGGCCGAGTTCCTCGGCGACCCGCTGCGCGACGATCTCGTCGGTCAGGCCGTCCGGTGCCGCCTCCAGCGCCCGGTACAGCGCCCCGCGCAGCTGGGTGACTTGAACGAAGTCGTTGAAATGCCCAGCCTGGAGGGAAGCGTCCTGCCGGTTGTCCACGAAGGCGAGCAGCTTACGAGCCTTGTCGTCGAGATCGCCTTCCCAGGTGCGCAGCGTGCGGACGATGCTGGCAGTGATCAGGGACATGGCTGAGCTGCGGCCCTCCGCCGAGAGCTTGGCCAGCTTGGCAAAGTCGCTGCCGCGGGCCTGCTCGTAGGAGGTGCGGCAGCGCAGACAGAATCGGAACGGGCTCGGCACGTACGCCGCGGAGGTACCCTCGCCCGGCCCGGCCTCGGCGCCGGTGACATCCACCCGCACCGGCTCGGGCAGGAACTTCAGCCGGGCCGGATCCACCATCTGCCCGGCCACCGGGTCATACGCCAGCCAGGAATACGGCAGCCGACCGTCGGTCAGCACCTGGTCCAGGGAGGCCGGCCACGGCTGGTCATCGCTGATGAACAGGTAGCCGCTGGCCTCGTCCCCACCGCTGGCGTCGTTGTCCGTGCGGGCCGTGTACCGCCGGCCCGCCGCGGTGTCGCTCCTGGTCACGGCCAGATAGTCCTGGCCGCATTCGCGGCAGAACGCTGTCGGCACCAGGATCCGCTGCTTACTGTCACCATCTGATGCGGTGCTGCCGTCCTGGTCCGGGCGGCTGCCCGCGCCCGGCGCCGCGACCTGGTAGGTGCTGGTGACGTGCCGGGAGGCCGGGGGCTCCAGGGTCACGTACACGTTGTCGCCCTTGGACAGGAACTGATGCAGCCGGAACGCGAACACCGGGCGGGCCGTAGCGGGATTGATGATCCGTGACCCGGCCTGCAGCACGTCCTTGATCGCCTGCGTGCACGCGTGCTGGTCGGCGCCGGTCTGATCGGCGAGCTGCCGCGCCGCCTCAGGGAGCGTGAGCGGACGGCGGCGCCGCTGCGGATGAGCGGCTGGGGAGCCCGGCTCGAAGCCGAAGACGTCCTCGATCCAGATGACCAGCGGATCAGTGGTGAAGGCCGCGAACTCCTCCGGCGGCGCAGGACCGCTTATGCGCTTGCGCAACGTGTCTGGATCGACCGCGGTTGGCACGGTAATGCGCTCAAGCGTCTCCCCGATGACGTGACCGGGCTGCACCGGAACCCCGAACAAGGTGGCCGCAACGGCCGCGACCACCCGCCGCTGATCGCCGAGGTCGCCTTCCGTGGTCATCGTGGCTGAGGTGCCAACGCACTGCACACGCGGCGCGTCGCAGGTGTCGCGCAGCCTGCGGACGAGGAGCGCCACGTCCGCGCCCTGCCGGCCGCGATAGGTGTGCAGTTCGTCCAGGACGAGGAACTGAAGGCCCCTCGCCGCGTCGATCAGGCGCCGGTCCCTCGGCCGGGTGAGAATCAGCTCGAGCATCACGTAGTTGGTGAGCAGGATGTCCGGCGGGCCCGCGATGATCCGCGCCCGGTCGTCGGCCGACTCCTGCCCGGTGTAGCGATCGAACGTCACCGGCGGGCCCGCCGGGTACCCGATCGTCAGGAACTTCTGCAGCTCCCTGAGCTGGCTGTTGGCCAGGGCGTTCATCGGGTAGACGACGATCGCCTTGATCCCCGCCCGGTGCGTTCCGGCCGCCTTCGCCGCCAGGATCCGGTCAACGACCGGGATGATGTAGGCAAGGCTCTTGCCGGAACCGGTCCCGGTGGTCAGCACGTAGCTGCCGCCCGTGCGCGCCGCCTCGATGGCCTCACGCTGATGCTGATGCAGCCGCAGCACCGGGCCGTCAGGGTTGTCGTCCTTGAGCCGGAAGATCCTCTCGCACTCTGGCTGGAGTAAGCCCTGCGCCACCAGTTCAGTGATCGTCCCGCCGGAAGCGAAGTTCGGGTTGAGCGACAACCAGGGATCTGGCCACTGGTACCCCCTGGTCATGCGCTCAGCGACATGCTCTCCGATGTTCTTGTCGCGGATGTCGACGAAGCTCCCGGTGAAGTCCCGGTAGTCGTCAATCAGCCGGTCGCGAACCCCGAAAACGTCCATGCCACGTCCCGCCCTGCGGTGCCCTGCGACTCTTCATGAGCCTCCAAGCCCCCGCCAGTAGTCCCGATTGGCTCACGGTCAGCATGCGCTACTCATTCACTGATCGCCCGGATCTACGCATACGATGCCATATACACCGCTAAATGTCGCTGAGAGTATGTTATCTGTGCGGTTAATTCATGCCCCGAGTCACCCGGGATTCATGACTTGATCGGCCAGTCTCACACCCGCATCAGATAGCCGCAGGCCAGCTGGCTGCCCGGCTCCTGGACGTTTCGATGCAGGCAATAGACCATACCCGTCATACGTGGCGAGAGTAGACCAAATGTCTGCGTACAAGGCGACTGATACTTGTGCTTCACCAACGAAACGAATAAGCGCTTCGGTAACGCCGGAATGGGGCGGGCGAGCACCAGGGCACCGCCCAAACCGGATCAAAGCCTCAGCGCGCGGTGACCAATGCCTCAGCGCCACCGCGCACCGCAGCGGCGAGAACGTGACGGTCCTTGATGGTTGGACATGTCCGGGATGAGCGGTGTCCAGGAAGGCAGGACACCACGCCTACCCGGCCGCTGGGTCGTCGCCCGCAGGCACGCGCTCGAAAGGGGCTCCCTGAGCAAGGTCATACAGCCCGGCGCCCTCGAGTCTGGCCGTCAGCGGAGGTGCTTGCGTCTGCGCCGCAATTGACCTGCCTGTGATATCATTAGATATCACTCGTGGAGGTGCGCATGACCGATGTCCTGATCCGCGATGTTCCAGATGATGTCATCGCGGCGGTGGACGCGCATGCTGGGAGGCTCGGCCTGTCGCGCAGCGAGTACGTGCGCCGCCGCCTGGCGCAGGATGCGGCTGCCTCTGGGTCGCGGGTTAGCGCTGCGGATCTGGCCCGGTTCGCCGAGGTGTTCGGCGACCTGGCGGACCCGGATGTGATGTCGCGGGCGTGGCAGTGACGACCTGGCTGATCGACAAGTCGGCCCTGGTACGCCTGTCGGAGAGCCCGGACGCGGGTGCCTGGGCGGAGCGAATCGAGCGCGGGCTGGTCCGGCTCACGACAGTGACCCGCCTGGAGGTCGGTTACTCAGCGCGGTCGGGCCCAGATTTGCGGGCTGGCCTGCGGCAGCCGCCCCTGTCGGCGATGCCGGTGGGGTACCTGACTCCCGCGATCGAGGACCGCGCGGTGGAAATCCTGACCTTGCTCGCAGATCGCGGGCAGCACCGCGCGCCGTCCATTCCTGACCTGATCATCGCGGCGACAGCGGACCTGGCCGGGCTCACGGTCCTGCATCTTAACAAGGATTTCGAGGTGATCGCTGACATTACCGGCCAGTCCGTAGAGCGTCTGGTCATCAGCTGAGGCGCAGGTGGCGGGGCCCGCCGCGTCACGGGCGGAGCGGTTCACCGCGCGGCGTTGATTATCCGTGACCCGCTCAGTCGCCGTGGCCAGCTGCGGTCATTGGTCAGTCGAGGTAGCTGACGAGAAGGTCGCTGAGTTCCCTGGGGTGGCTGAGCGCGGCGCAATGGCAGCCGGGAGCCTCGTCGGGGACGGTGCCCAGGCGCTGTTGTGCGAGCCGCCGCATGAAGGCGGCGGGGAAGAACTGGTCGTCTTTGCACAGGATGAATTTGGTGGGCACGTCCGGCCACGCATCGAGTGGCCAGGGCGTGTCCCAGACCGTCGAGGACTCCCCGCGCCCGCCCCTTCGCAGAGCCTCCTCGGCCAGCGGGCGCGGTACTCCGTTGTAGTAGCTGATGAGCGGGTCGTCGTGGCCGGTCTTGCCGCCATCAATACTGGCCTGCTCCCTGGCGGCCTGCCGGTAGCCGGTGTTGCTCCACCACTGGCCCGGGCTCTCGCCGGGGACCGGGATCATTCCGGCGAGCAGCACAAGCAGCCGCACCGGGAGCTGGCTGGCCGCCAAGGTGGCGGTGAACGCGCCGTAGGACTGACCCACGATCACCAGATCCGGCCGGCCGGCGGCCGCCTCGGCCACGGTGCCCGCGTAATCATCCAGGCTCGCCGTGGAGTTGTCGCAGGGCAGGTCAGGCGCGATCGTATGGTGCCCCCGTGCTCGCAGTTCCGCCTCCGTCAGGTGCCAGTACCAGCCGGCGTCGCCGGCGCCATGAATCAGCACGAAGGTCGCCATGGCTGCGGTCCTTTCCAGGGTGGTGTCCGGGCTGGGTCCTTCCTTCGTTGACTTGGTCGTCTTGACGGGAACCTACGCCCGTCGCGTCATTTACACCGGATCTTGACGTGATCGTCGGGACCGGCTCGGGACCATTGGCGTGATGCTGTGCGAGGTGGCTGAGCGGTTCACTGCGGCCTTCAACGGCGCGTGACCTGCTAAGACGTACCGGTAGCGGGTCGCCTTCGATGAGGATGGGGCGGTTCGCATCACGGTACGTCCGGCCCACTGACTGCCTGACTGATCGGAATTCAGTGTCTGAACAGGGCAGAAGCTCACGGTTCGTTGCCTGCATGCGATCGCTTGCGCGGGAGGGGTGTTCCTGGTGTGCGAGCGCCTGGATTCTCATCACGGGGGAACGCGGATGGATGATGCCGGCCGGCCGTCAGCAGAGGTGGTGTTCGCCGAGGTCCCAGAACAGTGCTGCCATCAGGCGCAGTGCCTGGCGGGCCAGCGGGCCCAGGAGGTGCTCGTCGGGTGCGTGCTGGGCGCAGGCCGGGTAGGAGTGCGGGATCCAGATGGCGGGCAGTCCGAGGCCGTCGGTGAAGACGTCGTTGGGCAGGCTGCCGCCGAGGTTGGGCAGCAGGGCGGGCGGGATGCCCTCGGTACGTTCCAGTGAGGCCAGGGCGAACCGGACCCACGGATTATCCGGGTCGGTGCGTGAGGCGTTCATGATGTGCCCTGGTTCTACCGCGACCATGCTGAAACCGTGCTGGTCCAGGTGATTCCTGATGGCTGCCACCAGGCCGGCGGCGGGGGTGCCGACCACGAACCGGAGCTGGCAGTACGCGTGCGCTGACCCGGGGATCGCGTTGACCGGTGCATCGGGGCTTCCCGCGGCCAGCGACAACACCTCCAGAACGTTCGCGCCGATGACCCGTTCGGCGGGGATGAGCCCGGGCTCGCCCCAGTCCTGGTCGATGTCCGGGTCACCGGGCCCGCCGCCGACCGGGATCGTGCGCAGCGCGGCCCTGACCACGTCTGGCATGGGCGGCGGGCGCAGGCCGGGCACCAGGATCCGGCCCCGCCCGTCCACCAGGCAGGCCAATGCGGAGGCCAGCACTGTGGCCGGGTTGCGCAGCAGGCCGCCCCAGTTGCCCGAATGGTAGGAACGCTCCCGAAGCGGCACTCGCAGCGTGAACCCGGCAGAACCGCGCGAGCCGAGGAAGACCGTCGGCCGCGCGGCCGCCACCCTCGGCCCGTCCGAGGCGATCAGCAGGTCCGCAGCCAGGTCATCGCCGTGCTGCGCGCAGAATTCCCGCAGTCCCGGCGAGCCGGATTCCTCGCTGGTCTCGATGAGAATTTTCAGGTTGAAGCCGAGCCGGCCACCGCGGGCGGCCAGGACCTGCTCCAGCGCGGCCAGGTTGATGGTGTGCTGGCCCTTGTTGTCCGCGGTCCCCCTGCCGTACCAGCGGTCCCGCTCGACCGTCACCTTCCACGGGTCGAGCCCGGCGCGCCAGCGGTGCGGCTCGGCTAGCACCACATCGGCGTGACCATAGGTGAGCACGGTCGGCAGGTCGATGCCTTCATGCCGGTGCGCAATCAGTAGCGGCCCGCCGCCGGCGCTGGGATTGCCGAGCACGCGGGCTGCCGCGCCTAGCCGCCGTGCCGCCGGGATCATTTCCTCCTCCAGGTAAGCCAGCAGCTCCGGGCCGCGGGCCGCTATCCCGCTTTCAGTCCGGAAGGCGACCCGCCGCGCAAGATCCGCCAGGAAATCACCAGAATCGAAATAGTCACTGGCACGCGCAATGGCAAGAGACCGGGTCACCAGTCCACCCCACCACTGCGGGAAGGCCGCTGGCAAACTCTGGTGACGCAGTCCAGGCCCCGCGATCCAGAGGCATTCGATCTGATCCGGTCTTTAGCCGGCCAGTTCATGGCCTATCTGCAGTACCTGATCGCGGCCAAGCGGCAGGCACCGGCCGACGACATGGTCAGCGCGCTGATCGCAGCCCGCGACGCCGGCGACAGGCTGTCGGAGACCGAATTGCTTAACACGGTGTTCCTATTGACCGGCGGCGGATACGAGACCACCGCCAGCTTGCCGGCCAAGTCGCTGCTTGTCTCACCTGGTAGCGGCGCTGGACCCCCCCGTGCTATGAACCCGCACCCGCGGCACGCCCGCGCGGTGCGGGTCGTTAACCGACGTCCTTTGGGGTCTGGCAGCTGGCGAGCTGGAGGTGCCAGAAGATCAGCAGGGGGCTGCCGTTATGGGCAGCTCGTGACGCGGCCGGGCACCAGGCACGGAGTGTCCAGATGTCCGATGGGTGGTCGGGGAGGATCCGCTCGGCGGGAGGCGCGGCGCCCGGGTCGGCGCGGGGGTGGCGCAGCTCTTCGCAGCGGCGCAGCTGAAGGCCGAGGGGAAGAGCGGCAGCCAAGTACTCGCTGGTGTAGCGGTTGTAGTGCGGGAGGTAGCCGTAGCCGCCGCCGGGCATGGCCTGGACGATGGGGTAGTCCATCCGCGAGTCGGAGATCACCAGGTGACCGCCCGGGCGGAGGACGCGGGCGAACTCGGCCAGGACCGGGGCCAGGTGGGGGACGTGAGTGAGTGCGAGCGCACAGACCACGAGGTCGGCGTGCCGGCCGGGGACGGGCAGCTGGTGCAGGTCGCCGACCCGGAAGTCACCGCCGGGAACCTTGGCTGTCGCTGCCGCCAGCATCTCGGGGGAGATGTCCACGCCGATCACCGTGTGGCCGCGTGAGGCTAGGTAGGCGGCGTGGCGGCCGGTTCCGCAGGCGGCATCCAGCGCCAGGCCGGCCGGCAGGCCATCAAGGATCTCCCGGACGACGGGCTGCTCCATATCGACCAGGTCGTTCGGCTCGTCGTAGTTCTCAGCCCAGGCGTCATAGCCCTGTGCGGTCGTGACCGGGCGGGTTGCCACGCCGTCGCCGAACTGGCCGGCGCTGTCCAGCAGGGCGCGCATCTCGCCGATGCGAGCCTCGGTGAACTCGCGGTCGTAGCCGCCGTTGAAAGCGCGCATCAGCGCTGCGCCCTCAAGGCCGAGCAGATATGCCAGCGGGTGCTGACAGAGCACCGCCCAATGCTAGGAGCCAGCGGCGGGCACCTGCCACCGATTTTCCCCGGATGCGGGTGGGCGGCACGGTTCGCCGCTGGACCGCGCGGGCCCCGGCTGCCTGGGGCTCACCTGGGTGCCGGTCTGCCTGCTCCTAATGCCCGGTGCGGGACGGGCCGGGCGGCCCGCGTCGCCGCTGTGCGGGCTCGCGCCCGGGCGGGTGCCGTGGCCGCGTGCGCGGCGGCAGCGGCGGTATGTCGCGGATCTGCGTTCCACCGGGCCCGACCCGCACGGGCGCGCCGTAGTGCAGCAAATCGAGCGCTGAGTCGCCGTCGCAGTTGTACCTGACCTGCTCAGGACCGATGGCGACGTTCAGGTGGGCCCCGCGCCAGAGCAGGTTGATGGTCAGCGATCGCAGGGCGCCGGGCAGCCGCGGGCGGAACGCCAGCGACCCGCCGGTGTCCCGGAGCCCGCCGAATCCGGCGACTGCCACCAGCCAGGACCCGGCCAGGGAGGCGATGTGCAGCCCGTCCCTGGTGTTGTGCTCAAGGTCGTCGAGATCCATCAGGGCCGCCTCGCCCCAGTAGTCGTATGCGAGGTCGAGGTGACCGGTCTCAGCCGCGACGATGGCCTGCACGCAGGCTGACAGCGAGGAATCCCGCACCGTCAGCCGCTCGTAGTACTCAAAGTCACGTTGCTTCTGCTCGTCGGTGAACTCGTCGCTGGCCCGGAACAGCGCCATGACCAGATCGGCCTGCTTCACCACCTGCTTGCGATACAGATCGAAGTACGGGAAGTGCAGCAGCAGCGGGTACTGCGACGCGTCGGTCAGGTCGAAGTTCCAGGCCGCGTGATCGGTGAACCCGTCGGCCTGGGGGTGGACGCGCAGGCGTTCGTCGTACGGCACCCTCATGTGCTCAGCGGCGCGCTGCCACGTCCCAAGTTCCTCGTCCGTCACATCCGGCCAGCGCGACCGGTCCGCCCGCGCCGAGGTTAGCGCCGCGACGGCCGCGAGCAGATTCCGCTTGGCCATCAGGTTGGTGTAGACGTTGTTGTCGGCGACCGCGCTGTACTCGTCGGGCCCGGTCACGCCGTCGATCCGGAATTCGCCGGTCGCGTCGAAGTAGCCAAGCGATGCCCACAACCGCGCCGTCTCCACCAGCAGGTCGGTGCCGAATCGCTGGGCGAAGTCGTCGTTTCCCGCGACGAACTGGAACCTGGCCACCGCGTCGGCCACATCGGCCCCGACATGGAATGCGGCGGTGCCCGCCGGCCAGTACGCCGAGCACTCCGCGCCCGCGATGGTCCGCCAGGGGAACGCCGCACCCGACAGGCCGAGCTGCTGAGCCCGCTCGCGGGCCTGCGGGAGGGTTGAGTGGCGCCACTTAAGGGCGTCAGCGGCCGCGGAGGGCAGTGTATAGGTCAGCACCGGCAATACGAAGCTGTCGGTGTCCCAGAAGGCGTGCCCGTCGTACCCTGGGCCAGTCAGCCCCTTGGCGGCGATCGCGCGCCCTTCGGACCGGGCGCCCGCCTGGAGGATCTGGAAGATGCCGAAGCGGACAGCCTGCTGAATCTCATCGTCGCCGTCGACCTGCACGTCGGCCGACTTCCAGAAGCGGTCCAGGTACGTGCGCTGCTCTGCGACCATCCCGTCCCAGCCCGTGTGCCGGGCGGCGGCGAGAGCAGCCGCGCACTGGTCGCGCAGCGCGGGGACCGAGCGCTCGGCGGACCAGCCGTACGCGATCAGCTTCACGAGCCGCAGCCGCTGCCCGGGCGACAGATCAGCGATGACGGTAGTCCGGGCGGAATCTTCGAACGCCTCGCATTCTGTCTCCCACGGATCCGGCAGGTCGCACAGGTGGTCCATCATGGCCGCCAGCCGCAGACCGCTGCTCTTCGTACGATGCGCCAGGTATCCGCCTACTCCCGCGGCTCGGTGCTCGATGCCCTCGAGCGGCCGCGCGAGGACCGCCGCCACCCTGGGGTCGCCGCTGAGGACCGGCAGATCCTCGTTCGCCACGAGCTCTGACTGCACCACCACGCGAGCCGGGCCGTCCAGCACCTCCACCTCATACTCGATGCCCACTACGGCCCGCTGCACCAGCGATACCATCCGGGTGCTACGAACCCGGATGCCGCGGTGACCGGGCGAGCGCCATTCCACCTGGCGGTGCAGCAACCCGGCCCGGAAGTCCAGGATCCGCTCATGGTGCAGGAGGCGGCCGTAACGCAGGTCGAACAGCTCGTCGTCGACCAGCAACCGGATGATCTTGCCGTTGGTCACGTTGACGACGGTCTGGCCGGCCTCAGGGTAGCCGTATCCGGCCTCTGCGTAGGGTAGCGGCCGCGCCTCGTACAACCCGTTCAGATAGGTGCCAGGCAGCCCGTGCGGCTCACCTTCGTCGAGATTGCCGCGCAGCCCGATATGGCCGTTGCCCAGCGCGAACACCGACTCGGTCTGTGCCAGCCGGTTCAGGTCGAGCTGGATCTCGCGCAGCCTCCAGCCGTCGACCGCGAATCCCGTGCCGGGGATCAACGCGGACCTGCCCGCTGGCCGAGCAGCTCCGAGAGATCCTGCACGACCCGGTCGGCCCCATGCTCGGCCAGCGCGGTGGCCTGCCCGACGCGGTCGACCCCGACCACATAGCCGAAGCCGCCCGCATGCCCGGCGGCCACGCCAGAAAGCGCATCCTCGAAGACGGCGGCCTGCGCAGGCTCGACACCTAGCTGCCGGGCCGCGTCGAGAAACGTGTCGGGCGCCGGCTTGCCGCGCAAGTGCCGCTGCGCGATGGTCGTGCCATCGACGCGGACCTCGAAATACCGGGCGAGGCCGGTAACCTCGAGCACCTGGGCGGCGTTCGCACTGGAGGAGACCACGCCCCGGCGCAACCCGGCCTGCTGAACGGCCTGGAGAAAATGCACCGAGCCGTCGAAGACCTCGATGCCGTCGTCGTGGATGTGTTTGAGCAACAGCTCGTTCTTGCGATTGCCGAGGCCGTAGATAGTCTCGGCGCCGGGCGGCTCGCCGGGCGTGCCCTCCGGCAGCGAGATGCCGCGTGATCGCAGGAAGTCCCGCACTCCGTCCTCGCGCGGCTTGCCGTCGACGTATTCGTCGTAGTCGTCGTGCCGGTCGAACGGGCGGAACTCGCCGCCTGCGGACCCGGCCCGCTGCCGCAGGAAGCCGTCGAACATCTCCTGCCAGGCCGCGGCATGTACTGCCGCGGTCTTGGTCAGGACACCGTCAAGGTCGAACAAGCACGCCTGAATGCCACCGGGAAGGTCGACCATGGGCCATTCCTATCACCAGTTCCCGGCTCCTATCACCGGTTCCCTGCGGGGTTACCGCCGGGAACCGGACGTCGGCTCAACGTCGGCCCGCGGAGCATCTCGCAGGCTAGCTGCTGAGGGAGACCTGTGAGGCTCCCGGTCGGCGTGGCCGGGGCGGGCACCGTCTGCCTGGCAAAGGCGGACGTCCTGGCGGCCAGGGCCGATCCACCCGGCCGACCCGCGCGGCCGTAGGCCAGGGTGCTGCCGGGCGGCGTGGCCGCCGTGCCCCGTGCATAGCGGCGCTGCTTGCGCGCAGGGTCGGCTTGCGCGCAGGGTCGGCGTGGTCCGGGTATATGCCTTCGGCGGTCTGGTAAGTCCTGCGGGTAACCCATCGCGTCTCAACACCGACGAGCGCAAGGAAGCCCCGGATAGCCAGGACCACAGCCAGCGCGAAGCGGTAACCACGTATCGTCCTGGGCAGGGACGGGATGCGCGGCGGTGCGGTATGGACGACATAATCAGCCAGGGCAAGGATCGCGGGCCAGGCCGTGGTCGCCTGATCGTGGCTGTCGCGGCGATCGCGGTCGCCGTCGTCGTTATTGCCGGGCACGGGCCGCATGGCCGGCCAAGGCGTGCGCACCAGCCCCCGGCCCAGGGCGGATCTGGCCGGCCACCGCGGCTCGGCTCCGGGCGGGCCGGTTCGGGCACCCCGGCAGGCGTCGCCGGGCCTGAGGCCGCCTTTCCTGGCGGCGTCAGGCTTCCGCGCACGGGCGTCCGGCCATCCTGGTTCTGGCCGGCCACCGGCCGGACCCGGCTGATCGGTGGCCTGCCACCAGACCGGTCGGGCTACGTGTTCATCGCGGTGAGCGGCGGCTGGGCCATCGAACCAGGTCCGGTCGCCCCGGTCGGCTGCGGCGGCTGCACCGGGCGGCCGGCCCCGGTCTACTTCCTGGCTGACCGCGCGCCATCCGCGACCATGGTCGGTACCGCCAATCAGGTCGCGCCGGGCGCGACGGCCGGCGTGCTGTGGCTTACGACGTACCCGCCGGACGCGGGCCTGCGCACCGCGGTCGGGACGGCCAGGGAAGTCACGAGCACAGGCGCGCCGGCCGCTCCGCCGCTGCGGTTGCCAGCCGGATACCAGATCGACCAGGCCACCAGCCGCGGACTGCTGCTCGCCCAGCTCGTGGCGCCGGCCAGGTACCTGCTGTGGTCGCCGTCGGGGGTGCACCGCACATTCGCTAATGTGATCGCGGCGAGCGGGAGCACGGTCGCGTGGGTGCCGCAGTGCGTCGTGACCTGCCTTGTGTATGTGCTCAGCCTCGCCACCGGGCATCAGGTCATCATCACGCCACCGCCGAACAGCCCCGTGGTCGACGCGGCGTTCAGCCCTGACGGGCGTTACCTCGCGCTCGGCGTAAGCTACGGATTCGGTCCGATGAGCGGCGAGCTGAGGGTGCGGCTTGAGGTCGCCACCGTCGCGACCGGCCATCTTCAGGAAGTGCCAGATCCCTGGATGAACAGCGGCGCGCGGGTCGGATTCGGCTGGCCAGCCGACCGCGACGAACTGGTCGCTGAGCTGAGCCTGGCGGCCAAGGTGCATGTGGTGTCCTGGCGCCCGGGCGCAGTCAGGTCCGCGGTGGTGGCCGTCAAGGCCGGCCAGGACCCGAAAGACCTGATCGTGGGCTAGCGGCCCGCGTTCGTGCCAGCCGCGCCCGGCGACGTATCGTGCCGAAACAACGGCGCATTCCTGGCGGTGCGCCGATGGAAGAACATCATCGGGTGCCGGACCGGCTCACCCGCAGCCGGTAGGCGACGTGCGACCGAGCACAGTTCCCGGATGTGGGCCCCGGCGCCGAACCAATGGCCCAAGATGATCTCCTCGACCGCCTGCCTGGAGGTGGCGGCCTGCCAGTGCCGCCCAGGCGTCAGGGCCTGGAAGTCGAGCGTGTCGGCCAGTAGTGCGCGGAGCGCAGCGCCGTCCTTTGCTGCCAGAGCCCGCGCGAATTGCTCACCCGTTGTAGCCATCATGGTTCTCCCGTCCTGATCAAGGGCCCTCCTGCGAGCAGCGGCGCGACCCCCACAACTTCTGAGGATGGCCTGCGGCGGGTCATCAGCGCATGGGGCAACTGCCCCATCTTTCAGCACTGGAAGACGACAACATGCACCATCGGAACAGACGTCGGCGAGCGCGTGGACGCTGGTTAGTCGGCTGCCACCTGCGTGATCTGGGTGCGGGTACGCCAGCCCGGCAGCTTGCGCGCCCCGGCGGCAACGCCGGCGGCCACCAGGATCTGGACGATCAGCACGGCGATGAAGGCCGTGCTGACGCTTATGCCGTCCGCGGCCAGTGCCAGGAACATGCTGCCGAGCGTGGCCACGCCCAGCGCTAGCGCCGTCTGCTGTGTCGTGGTCAGCACCCCGCTGCCCGCGCCGGCCACGGCCGGTGGTACCTCGGACAGCACTATGCCGAACAGCGGGCTCATCACCAGGCCCTGGCCTAGGCCGGCCACCGCCAGCCCGGGCGCCAGCCAGGCGACCGGCAGCCCTGGCCAGCCCAGATAGACGGTCACGCCCAGGATGGCCAGGCCGGTTGCCTGCAGCAGGCCGCCGGCGGCGAGCACCTTCGCGCCGAACCGCGCGAGCAGCCTGGATGTTGACAATGACGCGAACAGGAACGTGGCCGCCATCGGCACGAGGCCGAGGCCCGCTGTCAGCGCGCTGGCGTGCAGGCCTCTTTGCACCAGCAGCGCGTAGCAGAACATGAACGCGCCGAACCCGGCGAAGAACGGCAGCGCCAGCAGGAGGCCGCTGCGCATGCTCGGGTGCCGCAGCAGCGACGGGGGCACCAGCGGGGTCCGGCCCGCCCGCTCGGCCCTGGCTTCGTAGCGCGCGAACGCGGCCGCGGTCACCGGGGCGGTCAGCAGCATGGCGATGGTCCAGGCGGGCCAGCGGAGCGATTGGCCCTCGGTCAGCGGGACGAGCACAGCCAGCACGGTCAGGCCGAGCAGGATGGTGCCTGGCCCGTCGATCGGCGCTGGCGCTCCGTGCCTGGTGTCCGGCACGTGCTTGCTGGCCAGCACCAGCCCGGCAAGCCCGATGGGCACGTTGACCAGGAAGATCGGCCGCCAGCCGAGGCTGTCAATGTTGGCCGAGACCAGCACCCCGCCGAGTACCTGGCCCAGGACGGCGGCCAGCCCTCCGGCGGCGCCGTAGCGGGCGAGCGCCCTGGTCCGGCGCTCGCCGGTGGTGGCAGCCTGAATGGTGGCGAGCACCTGCGGGACCATCATGGCCGCCGACGCGCCCTGGGCTACCCGGCCGACGACCAGGAAGGTCGCAGTTGGTGCCAGGCCGCAAGCCAGCGACGTGAGAGTGAACGCGGCCATGCCGGCCAGGAACAGCCGCTTCCGGCCAGCGCTGTCGCCTAGCCGGCCGCCCAGCACCAGCAGCAGCGCGTACGCCGTCGCGTAACCGGAGACGACCAGCTCGAGCAGCGGCTGGCTGGCTCGCAGGTCCGTGTCGATCGTGGGCAGCGCCACGTTGACGATGAAGAAGTCGATCATGGGCAGGAACACGCCGACGAGGATGACGGTCAGCCCAGCCGCCGTCAAGGTGCCCGGCCCGTGCTCCCGCTCCTGCGCCGAGCCGACATGGACCGGCGTGGTTGCCCGCCTAGGAGCGGGCCTGAGCGTATTCAGCGTGGAAGGCATGCGGCCAGAGTGCCCGAGGAACCCAGCCAGGTACTAGAGCCTGTTTATACTGGTACTGATGCCACCTGGCAACACCACACTCACCATGGCATACTAGTAGTCATGAGTGAGCACGTCATGAGTGAGCACGCGCTGGTTACCGTACCGGCGGAGGCGGCGGCGGCTGAGCCGATACCGGCGGCGCCACCAGCGGGTTCAGTTCCGCTCGGGCCGCCGCCGCTCGGGCCGCCGCCGCTCGGGCCGCCGGCGGCGGCGCCCGCTGCAGCCTCGGGCAGGCGCCAGGAGCTGGCGGGATTCCTGCGCAGCAGGCGCGGGCGGATAGCGCCCGAGCAGGTGGGACTGCCGCCGGCCTCCAGGCGCCGGACGCCTGGCCTGCGCCGGGAAGAGGTCGCCACCCTGGCCGGCGTCGGCGTTACCTGGTACACCTGGCTTGAGCAGGGCCGCGATATCAACGCCTCACCGCAAGTACTCGATGCGGTCGCCCGCACCCTGCTGCTCGACCCGCATGAGCGCGACCACCTGTTCCGGCTCGCCGACACTCCCGATGGCAACGGGCAGGGCGAGTGCACGGCACTACCGCCGACCGCCCAGCTGCTGCTGGACAAGCTCGAGCCGTTCCCCGCTTGCATCCGCAACGCCAGGTACGACCTGCTCGCCTTCAACCAGGCCTACGAGCAGCTCAACGGGCCGCTCAGCGGCCTCCCCTTCGAGGAGCGGAACTCGCTGTGGCGGATGTTCACCGACCCGCGCTGCCGGTTCGCCATGCTCGACTGGGAAGAGGGAACCCGTCGCATGGTGGCCGAGTACCGGGCGGCCATGGCCGAGCATGTCGCCGAGCCAGCCTGGAAATGCCTGGTATCCAGGCTGACCAAGGCGTCGGCGGAGTTCGCGGAGCTGTGGGAGCGGCATGAGGTCGCCAGCCCGGAGAACCTGACCAAGCGATACCTGCATCCGGAGGTCGGCCTGCTCAAGCTGAACTACACCCATCTGTGGCTCGGCCAGCGCCTAGGCACCCGGATGACGACCTACACCCCGGCCGACGAGCAGACTCACGAGCGCCTGCGCCAGCTGCACCGCAGCGCCGACCCTGAGCGGGCCCAGTCAGGCCCAGCCAAGACCTAGCCAGCCCGTGAGCGAGCGCCATCACGCGGGCCGCAGCCGCCCCCCGGCAGAGTGGCCGCCCGCGCAAACCTGCCTTGATCGGTCGACAGTGCATGAGCTTGGGCGGTAACTGGAGTTGTGGCGGCGGGCGTCATGCTGCTGCCTCCAGGGTGAGCAGCGTGCGCTTGGCCTCGGTGCCGCCGAGGTAACCGCCCATTCCGCCGTCCGCGCGCACGACGCGGTGGCAGGGCACGACAACCGGCAGCGGGTTGGTCGCGCAGGCGGTGCCGACGGCGCGGACCGCCCTCGGGCTGCCTGCCAGCTGAGCGACGGCGGCGTAACTGGCTGTGCGGCCATAGCTGATCTCGGGCAGGTGAGTCAGCACGGTGCGCCGGAACCCGGCCGAAAGCCGCCAGTCCAGCGGCAGGTCAAAGCTGCGGCGGCGACCGGCGAAGTACTCGCCCAGTTCCCGCGCCGTAGCCTCCAGCCTGCCTGGAGCATTGAGAATGCGCGGGCTGACCCTGTCGGCCAGCGCCTGCAGCACGGTGTCGTGGCCTTCGCTGGCGTAGGCGACGCGGATCAGGCCCTGCTCGGTCGCGGCAAGCAGCAGCGGGCCGACCGGGCTGTCAACGATGTGATAGGCGACATCGAGGATGCCATCCCGCTGCGCTGCCCCGGCCAGCCGCTCATGCAGCCGGCTCAGGCGGCCGGGAACGTCGGTGAAGGCCCGCGCAAGATCACGGGACACATCGTCAGTATTCATCGTTCTCTCCTTTCCATGCGGTGGCGCCCGGGTAAGAGCGCCGGAGGTTGGCGATTCCGTCGGCGGCGGCGCGTCGTGCGGCGGCGGCGCTGCCGCCGACGATGGCGGCTACGTCGGCGTAGGGCAGGCCGGCCAGGTAGTGATACGCGACGGCCTGCTTCTGCTTGGCGGGCAGCCGGGAGAGGGCACCGACGAGATCGTCGCCCACGTCCAGGTCGTGACTGCCGGAGGTCCCGGTTGCCGGGTCTGGTGTCTCGGCGACGGGGATCGCGCGCCGGGCGGCCGCGCGGGTGACATCGATGGCCTTGCGGTGAGCGATGGTGACCAGCCAGGCCTCAACATTGGCGTCGGCTGGCAGGACGGGATATGCCTTCATCGCGGACAGGAAGGTTTCCGACCAGGCGTCATCGGCGTCGGCCGGGCTGAGGATGGCCCGGCATACGCGCAGCACAGTGCCTCCGTGCGCGGAGACGAGTGCCTCGAACGGCTGTCTGGCTGTCATGCTATGAAGACGTCCGACGCCTGGATTTCGTGAGGTCAACCGTGATCGATTCTCCGTTGTGGCCAGGGACGAAGCTGACGTAGGGGCTGGAGGCGGTTACATGCCGGACATCCTGACGATCTACGCGGCGAGTCAGCCAGACAAGCCCGCGGTTATCGATGACCGCGGTGCCGGTGACGTGGTCTCGTGGACCTACGCCGCCCTGGAGACAGAGGCGAACCGGCTGGCCAGCGCGCTGGTGTCGCTTGGCGCCGTGCCCGGCCAGAAGGTCATCTGGTGCGGGCCGAACTCGCCGCAGGTCATCGCCGCGATGAACGCGGCGCGCAAGGTCGGCGCGGTGGCTGTCCCGCTGAACTACCGGCTCACTCCCGCCGAGGCCCGCTACATCGTTGAAAACAGCGATGCCACGATCGCCTACGTGGACGCCGAATACGCGGAGCTGTTCGCCGCGCCGGATGGCCAGATCGGTGCTCTCGCGCATGTCATCGTGTTCGGCGGACCGCCGCTGCCGGGGATGCTTGGCGATGAGTTCGTGGCTGGTGCCAAGGCGGAAGCGCCCGCGGCCGAGCAGCCTGGCGGCGGGGCGACGATGATCTATACGTCGGGGACCACGGGGAAGCCGAAGGGGGCATTCCGGGCTGGCCGGGACGATGCGTCCGCGCTGGCGCTGATCGGCCTGATCGGTTACACGCCGCAGGACATCTACCTGACGTCTGGCCCGCTGTATCACAGCGGGCCGATGGCCTTCATGGCTGCCGCCCATGCGCTCGGCCAGACGGTGATCGTGCAGCGCAGGTTCGACGCGCGGGACTGGCTGCGGCTGGTGGATACCTACCGGGTTAGCTCCAGCTTCGCGGCGCCCGCGCCGATCCGCATGGTGTGCGGGCTGCCTGCCAGCGTCAAGGACCGTTACGACCGCTCGTCAATGCGGCGGATGCTGGCCAATGCCGCGCCGTGGAGCTTCGCACTGAAGCAGAGTTACCTTGCTGATTTCCCTGCTGACTCGCTTTGGGAGATTTACGGGTCTACCGAGCTTGGCGTGAATTGCGTGCTTGAGCCAGGTGACCAGCTTCGTAAATCTGGCTCGTGCGGCAGGCCGGCTCCCGGCGTCGAGATCCGGCTGCTGGACAGCGACGACCATGAGGTAACGGGGACCGGGCCAGATCATCCTGGCGAGCTCTACGTCAGGTCCGCACAGGTGTTCAGCGAGTACTACAAGCAGCCGGAAAGCTACGCCGCGACGCGGCAAGGCGATTTCCATACCGTCGGGGACATCGCTTACCGCGACGATGAGGGATTCATCTACATCTGCGACCGCAAGACCGACATGATCATCTCAGGCGGCATGAACATCTACCCGGCCGAGGTCGAGGCCGTGCTCGAGCAGCACCCCGGCATCTTCGACGTGGCTGTGTTCGGAATCCCGTCCGAGGACTGGGGAGAGATGGTCCACGCCACCGTGGTGCTCGCTCCCGGCGCGTCCAGCACCGAACTGGACGTCATGGCCTATGCCCGCGAGCACCTGGCGGCTTACAAATCGCCGCGTTCGGTGTCCTTCACCAGCGAGCTGCCAAGGACCGGCTCTGGCAAGCTGCTCAAGCGCCAGCTTCGGGCGCCGTACTGGGTCGGCCATACCCGTCAGCTCGGCTGACCGGTGTGCCCGCACCGCGCGTCCCGCTGTCCCGGTGGGCTCCTGCAGACGGCGCGGCCGGCCCGATCGTCGGAGCCGGGTATCCCGCCCGGTGTGCCGCGGCGGTCACCGCCGCGGCCACCGCCGGGGAACTGGCCGCCGGAGTCAGGGCGATCGTCGAGCCGCCGAAGCCGCCGCCGGTCATCCGCGCGCCGAGCGCTCCTGCCCCGATGGCAGCGGCCACGGCGGTGTCCAGTTCCGGCGCGCTGACCTCGAAGTCATCACGAAGCGAACGGTGGGAGGCGCTGAGCAGCGGTCCCATCTCGGCCAGCCGGCCGGCTCGCAGCAGGTCGACGGCGGCCAGGACGCGAGCGTTCTCGGTGACCACGTGCCGGACGCGCCTGGCGAGCATGGGTGTAGCAGCCAGCCGGGTCAGCGCGTCGGCCAGGCGCGCCTTGGGGATGTCGCGCAGTGCAGGGACGCCAAGCTGGCCGGCGGCCTTGGTGCAGCTTGCGTGCCGGTTCGCGTACGCGCTGTCGGCGAGATCGTGGTGCACGTGGGTGTCGATGATCAGAAGGACCAGATCGCTGGCCGCGGGGTCGAATGGGACATGCTCGACGGCGCAGCTACGGGTATCCAAGAACAGGGCGTGCCCGGCCTGCGCCAGCATCGAGGCCATCTGGTCCATGATGCCGCACGGGACTCCCACGAAGTCTTTCTCCGCGCGCCGTGCCAGCCGGGCAAGGTCGTCGGGCGGCAGGCGGATGCCGCTGAGCGCGGTGATGGCCAGAGCCGTCGCGCACTCAAGGGCGGCGGACGACGACAGGCCAGATCCGACCGGCACCGCGCCGTCGATCATGATGTCGAAACCTCCGAGCGGGTGCCCCGCGGCACGCAGCGCCCATGCCACGCCTGCCACGTACGCGGCTGGCCCGGCCGGGAAGCCCGGCCTGAGGTCGGCCAGCCGCACATCGGTGACCTCGCCTGGCCGCTGCATGGAGCGGACGGTGAGCCGGCCGTCGGAGCGCCTGGCTGCCGCCGCGCTCGTGCGTGCCGGCAGCGCGAAGGGCAGCACGAAGCCGTCGTTGTAATCGGTGTGCTCGCCGATGAGGTTCACCCGGCCAGGCGCCGACCAGGTGCCCTCTGGCGGACGGCCGGTCAGCGTGGTGAAGACGCTCGCCAGTCCCATCGGGCTAGCTCTGGCCACCGGTCGCCGACAGCGTCATCGGCGTGTCTCGCGGAGCAGTCCGGCGGCCACCTCGGGCCTGATGTCGTTGACGAACGCCCCCATGGCAGACTCCGATCCGGCGAGGTACTTCAGCTTGCCTGCCCCGCGCCGGATCGAGAAGACCTGCAGGTGCAGGTACGCGAGGTCGCGGCCAGCGCCGACCGGCGCCTGGTGCCAGGCGGCGATGTAGGGCAGGGCGTCATCGAAGACCGCCTCCATCCGCCGCAGTACGTCGAGGTAGAGCCATGAAAGCTCGGCCCGCTCCTCGCCGCTGAGCGCCGGCAGGTCGGGCACCTGCCGGTGCGGGTAGAGATGGACTTCGAGCGGCCACCGGGCCGCGAACGGCACGAAAGCCGTCCACCGGTCGCCGCGGACGACCACCCGCTCGCCGCTGCGCTGCTCGGCGGCCAGCACGTCCGCGAAGAGTTCGCGCCGGGTGCGCTCGCGGTAAGCGCGGGCGCTGTCCAGCATGCGCCGGGTGCGGGGGGCGAGGAAGGGATAGGCGTATATCTGCCCGTGCGGGTGGGACAGCGTCACGCCGATCTCCTCCCCGCGATTCTCGAAGCAGCAGACCTGCTCGACATAGGGCAGGGCGGACAGTGTCATCGTGCGGTCCACCCACGCCTCGATGATCGTGCCCACGCGGGTAGGCGTGAGCGCAGAGAACGACGACTCGTGGTCGGCCGTGAAGCACACGACCTCGCAGCGCCCCACGCCGGGTCGCTGGCGCGACAGCGGGTCAGCCGACGGCTCCGCGTCATCCGCCGCCATGGCGAAGGACGGGAACCGGTTCTCGAACACCGCCACGTCATAGGACTGCGCCGGGATCTCGGTATGCCGGGTAGCGGTGGAAGGGCAGAGCGGGCACTGGTCAGCGGGCGGCAGCATGGTACGGTCCTGCCGGTTGTCAGCCAGGCTGACCCATTCATCCAGGACGGCGTCATAGCGGATCACGGGCATCGGCCTGTCCGCCGCGAGGTCACGCGGGTCGGGCAGCGCCCGCGTGGCGCTGCCAGGCTCGTCGAAGTAGACGATCTCGCGGCCATCGGCCAGCAGTGCCTGCGTCTTCTTCATGAGCGGCTTCGGCCGCCGACGCTGGCGACGATAAGCTCGCCGACCTGGTTGGCGATGATGCTCTGCGCGTCGGCATCGATGCCGTCGTCGGTGACGAAGGTGCCGACCCCGGACAGCGCGGCGATCTGGCTCAGCCCGACCACGCCCCACTTAGTGTGGTCAGCGAGCACGACCAGGTGACGGGCGCACTCGGTGAACGCGCGGTTCGTCTCCCCCTCCATCAGGTTAGGAGTGGTAAGGCCGGCCCGTGCATCGGCTCCGTGCACGCCCATGAACAGCGTGTCGACGCGCAGCGAGAGGATCGTGGCGACCGCGACCGGGCCGACCAGCGCGTCGGACGGCGTGCGAACGCCGCCGGTCAGGATGACCGTCTGGTCTTGCCGCTGGCTCTCGTGCAGCCGCTCGGCGACCGGGATGGAGTTGGTCACCACGGTGAGCTGCGGCACGTTGATCAGGTGCCGCGCGAGTACCCACGTGGTCGTGCCCGCGGTCAGGGCGATGGCCGCTCCAGGCCGTACCAGCGAGGCGGCGCGAGCCGCTATGGCATCCTTCTCGGTGAGTTCGCGCACCGCCTTCGAGGCGAAAGTGGGCTCTTCGGTGCTCGGGTCGGCGCGGATCGCCCCGCCGTGCACTTTCGCGATGAGGCCCCGCCTGGCGAGCGAGTCGAGGTCACGGCGGATCGTCATGTCTGACACGCCGAACAGCCGGGTCAGCTCGCTCACCCGGACACCGCCGGTCAGCTGCACTTGCTCAGCGATCTGCGCCCGGCGCTGCGGGGCCAGCGCGCTCATCGGGTGTTGCCGGCCGGAGCCGCGCAGCAGACACGCACACCGGCATCATGCCTCAAGATCCTCATCAAGGCACCAGCTTCCAACATGTTTACCCAGTTGAAGCTCACCATATCAAACAAAAACGATCGGATAATAGTTGACACCTGACCGAAAATGGGAGTATAAGGTTGTGCATATATGGTGGACTCTGTGCTGTGAACACCAGTTCGAACAGCTTCGCCACAGGAGGCGTCATGTCCGATCGCACCTCCCCGCCGTCTGTGATGCAGGCCGATCTCGGTCGCCGCAGCCTGCTCAAAGGGCTAGCGGGCATGGCCGGACTGGCCGCCGTCGGCCCGGCGCTTGGCGCCTGCAGTAGCAGTTCGGGAACGTCATCGGGCGGCGGCGGATCCTCTGCCATCACCTTCGGCTCGAACTACTCAGATCCCGCGCCCAAGCAAGCCTTCGCGGCACTGGTGACCGCGGCGGCGAAGGCGACTGGTACGAAGATCACCGTCAACACCGTCGATCACAACACCTTCCAGAACAACATCAGCAGCTACCTGCAGGGCACCCCGAACGACCTGTTCACCTGGTTCGCTGGCTATCGGATGCAGTTCTTCGCCGCGCAGGGCCTGGCCACGCCGATCGACGACATCTGGGAGAAGATCGGCGGCAACTTCAGCGCTCCGGCCAAGGCGCTATCGAAGGGGCTCGACGGCAAGTACTACTTCGTTCCCATCTACAACTACCCGTGGGTTGTCTTCTACAACAAGAGCACCTTCAAGGCGAAGGGCTACGCCATCCCGACCAGCTGGGATGATTTCATCGCGCTGGCGAAGCGGATGAAAAAGGACGGGATGGTACCGTTCGCCTTCGCCGATCAGGACGGGTGGCCCGCCCTGGGCACTTTCGACATCATTAACCTGCGGCTCAACGGCTACGACTACCACATCAAGCTGATGAAGCACCAGATCCCGTGGACCGACAAGGGCGTGACTGCCGTCTTCGACCAGTGGCGCGAGCTCATGCCCCACCTTCAGAGCGGCGCGAACGGCCGGATCTGGCAGGACGCCGCCAAGACCCTCGAAAGCAAGCAGGCCGGCATGATGTTCCAGGGGACCAACCAGGTGGCGGCGCAATACGTCACCGACAAGGCCAGCCTCAGCGACCTCGGCTTCTTCCCCTACCCGGTCATCAACCCCGCGTGGGGCCAGGACTACATGGACGCGCCGACCGACGGCTTCATGCTGGCAGCGAAGGCCAAGAACCCGGCGGCAGCCAAGAAGGTCCTCGAGTACATCGGGTCGGCCGGGGCCGAGGCGGCCTATCTCAAGTTTGACGAGTGGGACGTGGGCCTGGCGCAGGGCCTGTCGGTGCCAAGTTACAACTCCATCCAGACGGCCTCCGTGCACGCGATCAGCACCTGCAAGGCGGTGTCTCAGTTCATGGACCGTGACACCGACCCGGCCATGGCGAACGCGATGATCTCGCTCATCCAGAAGTTCATCGACGACCCGACACCGTCCACCATCGCCACCATCCAGAAGAGTGCCGAAGCGCAAGCGAAGACCATTTTCACGGCCTGATGGCCGCGACTCCCGGTGAGCTCAGGTCCCCCCTAGCGACGGCCAGGCACCGCCGCTGGGGGTTCTCTCGCACCTTGACCACCGCCGACAAGCTGGTCATCATCGGCTTGCTCGGCGTCCCGCTGCTGCTCGACTTGCTCTTCATCTGGACGCCGGCCCTGGCCTCCGTGGTCTTGTCATTCACCCGCTGGAACGGGATCGGCGGCCTGCACGTGCGCGCCTGCAGCCCGCCGCCGGCCATCTCGATCCTGCAGAACGGCTGCTGGTACGGCGTCCAGAACTATCACCAGGCGGTCACTATCTACCCGCCGTTCTGGCCCGCCGTGGTCCACAACATCATCTGGCTGCTCGTGTTCATGCTCCTCGCCACGCCGCTCGGGGTGCTCTTCGCCGTCATCATCGACACCGGGATCCGCGGCAGCCGCATCTACCAGAGCGTGCTGTTCCTGCCGGTCATGCTGTCGCTCGCGCTGATCGGGATCATCTGGCAGTTCATCTACTCGCAGAACTTCGGGCTGATCAACACCCTCACCGGGCACACCGGCAACGCCAGCGCGATCGACTGGCTCGGCAATCCGCACCTGAACCTGTGGGCCGTGCTTGCCGAGGCCAGCTGGCGGCAGGCTGGCTATGTGATGGTGCTGTACCTGGCGGGACTGAAGGCGGTGGATCCGTCGCTGCGGGAAGCGGCCCGCATCGACGGCGCCACCGCGTGGCGGACGTTCTGGCGGGTCATATTCCCGGTGCTGCGGCCCATCAATATCGTCATCCTCGTCGTGACGGTCATCGAATCGCTCCGGGCGTTCGACCTCGTCTACATCACCAACGGCGGGTCCAACGGCCTTGAGCTGCTCTCCGTGCTCGTCACCCAGAACATCGTCGGTGAGGTGCAGCGCATCGGCTTCGGGTCGGCGCTCGGCGTCGTGCTGCTGGTGATCTCGCTGGTGCCGATCACCGTCTTTCTCATCCAGATGTTCCGGCGGGAGGGACACGCATGACGCTCACCGTGCCCGTGCCCGGCCGGCTACGGCCTCGCCGGCTCGGCGGCATCCTGGCACAGGTCTTTATGATCACCGCGACCGTCCTCTGGCTGGCGCCGATTGTGTTCGCGCTCTATGTCGCGCTGCGGCCCTACAGCGAGACATCGAAATACGGCTATGTCTCGCTGCCGCATCACCTGAGCCTGAGCAACTTCGTCACGGCGTGGTCGCAGTCTGACATGTGGCGGTTTTTCCTCAATTCACTCTGGATCACGGCGCCCGCAGTTGTCGTGACCCTGTTCCTCGCGTCGGCGGCCGCGTTCGTGACGTCGCGCGTGCGGCTTCGGGTCAACATCGCCCTGCTGATCTTGTTCACGGCCGGAAACCTGCTGCCGCAGCAGGTCATCATCACGCCGCTGTATCGCCTCTACCTGCTGATCCCGGTGCCGCACCCGCTCAGCAGCAGCGGCCTTCTCTACAACTCGATCTTCGGGCTCATCGTCATAAACGTCTCCTTCCAGCTCGGATTTTGCGTCTTCGTGCTGAGCAACTACATGAAGACGCTGCCGCAGGACATGTACGAGGCGGCTTTGGTGGACGGAGCGTCGCTGTGGACCCGCTACTGGCGGCTCACGCTGCCGCTGTGCCGGCCGGCGATGGCGGCACTGGCGACCTTGCTGACCACCTGGATCTACAACGACTTCTTCTGGGCGATCACCTTGATCTCCACGGGCAACGAGCGCCCGATCACCTCCGCGCTGGCCAACCTGAAGGGCCAGTTCGTCTCCGACCAGAACCTCATCGCCGCCGCCGCGCTGATGGCGGCCGTGCCGACGCTGATCGTCTTCGTGCTGCTGCAAAAGCAGTTCGTGGCTGGCCTCACGCTCGGCGCGACCAAAGGATGAGGTGAGTGCCCCGGCAAGATCGTCTTGACCAGGTCACCAAGATCTACCCGGGCACCCGCCCGGGCGTCAGCCGGCCGGGCCAGTCAGCCGGCCGGGCCAGTCAGCCGGCCGGGCCAGTCAGCCGGTGGAACCACGGGCCAGACCATAGACCACCCACACCTGGCCGCGCGCGAACGGCATCCGATGGCCGTTAGGGAAGGTGAACTTGGTGCCGCCGTTCGCCGTCGGACGTGACCAGTTCACCCGGTAGGCCCGGCCGTTGCGGAGGACGACCGCGCGGCCGTGGCCAACCGTGTTGGCGTACGGCGGCCGGGTCCCGCGCTCACGGAAGACCGACGTCCCGACCCGCGTGTACTGGACGACAACGGTACGCCCGCCGAGCTGGCGGCCGTGGAAGCCAACGGCGCGCCTGCCGTCCATCCAGACCAGCCACCTGTGCTGCCTGGCCGACCACTTGAAGGCGAAGTGCGCCGCCTGGTACGACACGCGGTATGACCGGGTCCGCTTCCCGCCCGGCGGAGCCGATCCGAATCGGAAGCCGATATCGCGTGCCAGGCTGGCGTGCGGCGCCTCCCTGAGCAGCGCCCTGGTGCTGGCATAGAGGTTGTAAGGCGCGATCCGGTTCCAGCTGCGGAAGTATCCGCCGACGCGGCCGGCATAGAGATTGACGATCCTGGAGTGCTCGACGACCGGAAGCAGCGCAGGCTGAGCACCAGAGAAGGCGAACGCGGGCCTGCCGAATTGCCTGAGCAGCTTGATGTCTTCCTGCCGGGTGCTTCTGACCGGCCCGACTACCGGCGGTATGTGCGAGGAGAAAACGGCGAAGATCCGGCTCAGCCCGCCTTCGACCGGCAGCAGGTACACGATGTCGGCCTTGGTGAGCCCGGTGGGCGGCCGCGCCTGGACGACATTGTCGATCTTGAAGACCAGAACCCGGCGGAGGTACTTGACCCGCTCCCCGGTGAACGGCGAGGTCAGCGGGACCTTCACATGGTGCGACGGCGACGGCGACGGCGACGGCTCGACGACCGGCGCAGCCCTCGGCGGCGCCGGCGAGTGGTGGCTGGCCAGCACGAAGGTAGTACCGGCAGCCACGCCAAGCACGCTGGCAATGACAGCCCCGGCGATCACTGCCCGTCGAGTTACCCGCACCGCAGACCTCCCCACATCTCCAAGGGCCGGAGGCTACCACCGCCGACCGACCAGTTGACCCGTCCGACGATCCTGGCCGGCCCGCTGGCTCGGCGCCCGGTCCTGATCAGGCGCGAGATTGCCTAGCCGGCCGCGGCTCGGGATCAACTGCGGCGGTAGCACCTGGTCTGCGGCGTCCTCGGGCATACCGCGAGCACGACGCCGGTAGCGGACGACGCCGGTAGCGGACGACGCCGGTAGCGGACGACGCCGGTAGCGGACGACGCCGGTAGCGGACGACGCCGGTAGCGGACGACGCCGGTAGCGGACGACGCGATGAGCGGCGCCGGCCAGAGCCGGGCGCCGCTCATCGTCCGGATTCCCCGGCCGGGCCGGGTCGTCACATCTGTTGCACGATCACGAAGCGGTTGCCGTCCAGGTCCTTGAACTCGAACATCGGCGGCACGCCAGGCCAGCGCAGCAGCTCCCCGACCTCGATGCCGCGCTGGCGCATCGCGTCATGCTCCGCCTCGGCGTCAGGAACGGCGAACCGGATACCGGTGTCAGCACCGGACTTGGCATTCGTGTCCTTGATCAGCGCCACCGACGTGGAGGCGCCCGGTGCGGCGACAGTGATCCAGCGGAGGGTGTCACTGATCCGTGCGTCAAGGCGCTTCTCGAAGCCGAGTGCACCGGTGAAGAACTCCAGCGCCTTGTCCTGGTCGCTCACCGGGATGCCGACGGTGGCGATGTCGGTGATGGTTGTCTGGGTCATGATCGTCTCCTCGCAGGTTCGGTTGGGCGGATAACTCGTGATCATCGTTGCCGCTCGTACATGAGCGAGCCAGGGGTCGTCAGCAGCTCGCCGGTCTCCAGCCAGGTCTTCAGCCCGGAGAGGATCATCGGCCAGCCGCCGTAAATCTGGTCAGAGGCGTCTTCGGGCAGCTGATCGTGGACGACGGTCAGCCGGCAGGAGTCGCCTACCGGCTCGATCTCCCAGCTGACACGGGACGTCCCTGCCTGCTCGGCTTCCGGCCCCCACTGGGCGCGCATCGTCTGCACGAGCCGGCGGGGCCGCTCGATGACGATGTTCTGCCCCTCGATCAGCGGCCGCTCCGCTGCCGGATGGACGAGCCGGTAGGACGAACCGACTGCCCAGTCGGACTCGACCGCCGCGCCGAACTGATACTTGGCCCGGATCGCCGGATCGGTGATCGCCTCCCAGAGCCGGTCGGGGGTCGTGCGGATGTAGATCTCGAACACCTTTTCCATCGTTTCCTCCAGATCGCGCTTGAGGTCAGCCAGGCCGGCGACCCAGGGCTCGGTGTACTTGCTCACCCACCGGTCATGCACCAGGCGGATCGGGACCGGGTTGAGGTAATGCAACTTCTCGCGGCCCCTGCGCCTGCTCACCACCAGGCCGGCGTCTTCCAAGATCTTCAGATGCTTCGCCACCGCGACGCGGGTCATATCATGGCGGGCCGTCAGTGCCGCGAGCGTCTGGCCGTCACGAGCGAACAGCTCGTCAAGCAGCGCACGCCGAGTCGGATCAGCCAGCGCCCGGAAGATCAGGTCCATGCACACCACAATAGGAAACCATTTGGTTTCCTGTCAAGTCCGCGCCGGGCTGGGCCGGGGCCGGGATCTCATCGGGCGCCGTGCCGGGCCGGTCGCATCCTGCAGCGTTGATCCTCACCCCCGACGAACTAACGAGCAAGACCACTTAGCACGGATTCCAGTCATTTCGTGCCCGGATATGTGACTTTCGTCCCCACCCAATCCGTGGGGAGTGCGGCCGGCGGGGGCCGGCGGGCCCGGGCGGGCCGGGGCGGGCCCGGGCGGGG
>WNFX01000606.1_pt1 | contig 35515 bp, 38 predicted proteins | sample 5400111 | NCBI WGS metagenome assembly WNFX01 (sample SAMN13153363, study PRJNA577476) | soil metagenome | isolation source: 40 cm soil or saprolite under grassland replicate 1 | place: USA:California | collected 2016-06-15 | reverse complement strand
GGGATCTCAGGCCGCATGCGCTGCACGCGATAGGGTTGCGGCAGCATCGGGTCGCTTCTGTTTACGCTCATCATCCATCTACCTCACGCCCGCACGTTATAGACGTCGAGGAGTTGCAAGCGCGTTGCCTGCAATCGCTGCATCATAATTTGCGCAACCCGCTTCACGAGCTGGTAGCCAAGATCATGATCCTCTTCGCCTTTAGTGCGCAGGCATACTCCATCTAAGGCGATCGCCCGTGTCGGCTCGACCACTCGCGCGCTGAAATGCCACTGGTACGGTGGGAAGAGCCACGACCAGCCGAGTACTTCGCCTGCTTCAATCGTTTCGATGGTGATCGTTCCACGCTCAGCCGCAAACGTCTCAAGCGCTACTTTCCCCTCGCGGATGAGGTAAAATCGTTCGGCTGGTTCGCCTTCTCGGAAGATATAGGTTCCTGTATCAAAACGGACGTTTGATGCGCAACCAGTAATAAGCTGCATGTAGCGTGGCTCAAGCCCTTTGAAGAAAGGATGTTCCGCCAGAATTAATTCAAGGGTTTGCATTACTCCTTCTCCTTTGTGAGTGAGCTTGGGAGGCGCTCACTTTCATGGATAGCGTGGACTTCTTCGGTAATATCGATACCGACCGGGCACCAGGTGATGCAGCGACCGCATCCGACACATCCCGATGTACCAAACTGGTCATACCAGGTTGACAGCTTATGGGTCATCCACTGTCGGTAGCGCGACCTGTTAGAGGAACGAACACTGCCGCCATAAATGTAGGAGAAATCCAGCCCGAAGCAAGAATCCCACGTACGCCACCGCTCAGCCTGTTCGCCCGATAGGTCAGTAACATCTTCCACGGTGGTACAAAAACATGTGGGGCAAACCATGGTACAATTCGTACAGGTCAGGCAGCGTTTCGCCACATCATCCCAACGTGGATGCTCCAGGTTGCGAGCGAGTAGAGCCTTTATCTCGGTCGGAGGCACATCCATCTGCCTCCCCATGTGGTGTGCTGTATTCGCCACTACCTGCTCGGCATTCGAGATATCCTCTGGGCTTGCCTCCTTATATGAAATATCCCTCAGCATTTCTGCCCCCATCTCTGTACCGATCTGCATCACGAAATAATGCTGGTTCGCATCTAGCACCTCTGTCAGCGCCAGGTCAAAACCAAAGGTTGCCTGTGGCCCTGTTTGCATCGAGACGCAGAAACAAGTGCCACCCGCGTATCCACAATTGACCGCCATGATAAAAAGATCTTTCCTGCGCGTTTGATACGTTGGATCAGTAAAATCTGCCCGCATAAACACGCGGTCTTGAATGGCGATGGCGTGGAGTTCACATGAACGCACACCAATAAAGGCATATTTGGGCGAGGTATGGTTCTCAGGAGTAATCTGAAATCCATTACCTTCACGCTTGGCCTGCCATAAACGGATGGTAGGAGGATGAAGGAACTTTTTCCAGGAGTGAGGACCGACGGCGTATCCGAACAAAGCCTTGTCAGCACGCTTCTTAAGACGATAGGTACCGCCATCCTGCTCATCTGTGAAGCCAATCGGCAGATCAGCAACCGAGGTGAGCGTATCGTAGACGATGGTATTGTTCTGAACAGTTGGCCCTACCACCTGGTATGCTTTGCTCTGCAGCACCGCCAGTAGTTGCTCGAGATGCTCGCGTTCCAAAACGACATGATCGTTGATGTGTAAAGCATGGAGGGTCATTGCATATCTGTCCTTCCAAATACTGCTATTACCAACATTCATCAGTAGGCACTCTGCCTCTTAGAGGCTAACTTAACCCGATGTGCGACTTATGAACTTAAGCAACCAGCCGCACCAGTTGCACATTGGTAACGCGGGAAGCTCCCGCATTTTCCATAGATGCCAGTATGTTTTTGATTACCCTTTGCATCACTGCTACTTTGTGCATATGTTCCATGCCCGCCTTTCAGCATACAATGTATCCATTATGCTCCGCCGACAAGGTTACATATTAGCACTCACAGTATAGGGAATGGAAATCACAACAAAATCATTATAACCGGTTTCTAAATCACAATCTAGTCACACTCATACAGTTTTCTCTACTATCAAGGCTGGTCATAGCTACTAGAGCTGTTGCAAAGGCCTTCATCTTGCCTAACGAGAGAAAAGTGGAGGAACTTCCCCCGCCAAGGGTAACAGCCGCTCGAGCCTTACCTTGCAGGTGTGAGCTGGGAGGTCCGACTCCTGCACACCGAGGTGCTGAGACGAGTTGTGCTTCAGCTTGATTGACCAATACCTGTATACGCGACTTCGCTCTCACAGAGGCCATAGCCAATTTCGATCAGTTCTTTCAATCTTTGCACGAACCGAGCGGCTGGTGCGCCGTCGATCATATCATGATTGAAGCTCAGCGTCATGCAGAGATATTCGCGGATGGCTATCTGCCCGTCTACCACGCCCGGTTTCTCAGCGATACTCCCCAGAGCGACATCGAGTGTATGGTAGGGGAGAGCAATAGCCCAGCCAGCGCCTTTCCCAAACATTCCGACCGACGTTAAACCCACCGTTCCACCGTATTTCTTTTGCACCCGAGGAGAGGTGCCAAGCAGCCGCCAGAAGATCGGCCAGATCAATCTGAAGACCACCAGCGGCAGGAACGTAAACCCCCAGCCCTCCCAGGCTTGCTCCACTGCTTCCACCTGAGCCGCCCTGATCTCGTGATGAATCTCGCGCAAGGTCTTCTTATTCGCGGCTCGGATGATGTAGATCATGGGTTGCTTGAGGCCAGCCACCTCACGCTCAATCGCGGTCGCCACGTCCACCTCATCAAACAGGACGAGGTGCTTCCTGCCTTTGCGACACGCCTGTACAGCTTTGTTCTCATCCACCGCGTGTGCTAAACAGGTGATGATGAACGCCGTGAACGACAGGGACTCCCCGGTTTTCGCCTGGTGGTCCCGCAGATACCGACGCACCTTGGTCACATCGACTTCGATCAAGCCATGGATCATGGGCTTGCGCTGGGTAGAACGATACGTGATAGCCAGCGCACGCCGGAGCTTCGGATACGGGACCACCTGGTAATCATCGTGTTTCTTTTTTATCATTGCTAGACCTACTCTCATCTCGTCTCCCCATATGCTCCTCTCGGCTGCAATCCGTGCTGCAACGGGCAGAGCGTGTTCTGCCCGCTCTGAACCATCTAATGGGACGAGAATTCGTTTGAACATGATTGTGCTCCTTTCCAAGGGGGACAAGCGCCATATGATTACAGGACGAAGGCAAGCTCGCCCCCCATGTTTCTTTGGCATACTCATTCGAGTATCCCTACTTAGAGAAAGTATAGGACGTGTCGATCACAAGAGCATCACATAGTAAGAAGCACAGCTCACAGTGAACTCTCATTCCACCCACACTTGCTCATGACTTGGGGACACAGCTTGGCAATCCCCCAGGCAGAAAAATGATGATCCGCGAGAAGCAAACAGGCAAATCACATTTAAGACACAGCTATAAAGTCAGGGCAAAAATCTCTTGCTTCTTGCTTAAATTGCTGGTATAATCTCCGAAGTTAGAGAAAACGAGCATTCCTCATACCCCGTGGTTTTGCTACTGATGATGTGAATAGAGTTCAGCTTTTTGGACTTATTGCAATGGAACAAAGAGGTTTCCTTATGGTAACGAAACGTGACTTTAGCCGTTCATCCTTGCTTGCAGAACAGTATCAGCGTGAAATGGAACTCATAGCTGTTGCCCTACAGGAAGAGAGTCAGGAAGAACGCGAGGAGCGTCTGAGTTTGGTAGAACGCTCGTGGTCACTTTCCTGCGCCTGTTTCCATGCACAACTCGAGTCCAGCGATCCACCGGTTTACACTCCAGTGGCTATTGCGCGTCCGTAATCTGTAGTTGCAGAAGATTTGTAGTCAACAATGCCTCATCCACCAGAACTTGCGCCGGATGAACTTACTTATCAAATACCTGTGCAATTCGGAATGGTGTACTGGGTGAATTTTGGCTACCCATCACTTCCTCCCGGCATCGAAGAGAAGCGCATTCTCGACTGGCATCCCGCTCTGGTAGTATCCGGTGACCCTTTCTGCCGGCATGCGGGCGCCGTAAATGTAGTAGCCTTGACCTCGTATCGTGGCAAACTGCGTCCTTATCATCATCTCCTCTTAAAACGAGATTATCCTTTACTTGACACAGATAGCCTGGTAAAGACAGAATTAATGTATGCTGTGCTGCGAAGCTTGCTGGCCGATCAGTATGCTATCTGTAAGCTCAACGATAGCGACCTGCGGTCAATTATGGGGAAGGTAGCGAACAGCCTGGCGATTACCATGTATTATTCATTACATTAGCTTGAATGCTTGATCAGGTGGCTCATGAATGTTGACCAGGAACAGCTTCGGCTCCTGCCCTCCGTCGATGAACTGTTACAATCTTCTACAGGGCAACAACTCATACTCCGCTATTCTCGAGCTATGACCCTGCGAGCGGTACGCGCCAGTATTGCGCAGGCACGCATGCAAATCCGTGAAGGCGCTGTGTGTCCCTCCCCAGATGAACTGCTTGTGGAGGCTGAACACACTCTCGAACTCGAACAGCACCCGAATTTACGGCCTGTCGTCAATGCTACAGGCGTCATTATAAATACGAACCTGGGGCGGGCACCTCTGAGCCAGGAAGCCCTTCAAGCTGTTGAGCGAGCAGCTAGCGGCTACTCCAATTTGGAATACGAGTTGGAAGCAGGAGAGCGGGGCTCTCGCCATACCCACATCGCGGGATTATTATGTGAATTGACGGGTGCTGAGGCCGCCCTGGTTACAAACAATAATGCTGCAGGGGTACTCCTGGCACTCACTGCCTTAGCATCAGGACACGAGGTCGTCATCTCGCGCGGCCAACTGGTTGAGATTGGCGGGGGATTCAGGGTACCGGATGTGATGCGTCAAAGCGGCTGTCATTTAATAGAGGTTGGCACAACAAATCGCACCCGCTTGAGCGATTACCAGGCAGCCATTAGCGAGCGCTCAGCCCTACTGTTGATAGTACACCCGAGCAATTTTCAGATTACAGGCTTTACAGAATCGACTCCACTGGACGCGCTGTCCGAACTTGCCCATCAGCATGGTCTTCTACTGATGGAAGATCTTGGGAGCGGTTGCTTGCTTGCCAGTGAACGCTATGGTTTGGTGCATGAACCGACGCCGCAGGAGAGCATCGCGGCGGGTGCCGATATCGTATGTTTCTCAGGAGACAAATTGCTGGGTGGTCCACAGGCAGGTATTCTGGTGGGCAAAGCCGAGGTGCTGAAACGCATTGGCAGGCATCCACTAATGCGCGCTGTGCGTATCGACAAGATGACCTTGGCCGCCCTCGAAGCAACTCTGCGACACTACCAGCGCGAGGAGGCCGAAATGCATATTCCCACCTGGCGTATGATTTCAGCATCGCCAGTGAAGATTGCCAATCGTGCTAAAAACTGGGCTTCTTTGCTACAGCAATACGGCATCCCGGCACGAACACAGCGTGGCGAGTCAACTGTTGGCGGTGGTTCGCTCCCGGGGGAAACACTTCCTACCACTCTATTAGCCCTCGATGGCAGCCATCTGTCAATCTCCCTGGATGAACTGGCGAAACGACTACGCCTGCGCAGAACTCCTATCATCGCGCGCATTCTACGCGATACACTCTTGCTCGACCCACGAACTGTCCTGGAGGAGCAAGATAGTGAGGTAGTAAAGGCTTTGGAAGAGGAGCTTGGGAAGGCGGGGGAAAAGCAGAATAGGATGACAAAAAAAATTACTGTGCAAAATGAGCGGTAGTTGCACCATATCTCTTCTCTTTGTTCGTGCTATACTACCTAGCAGAACTACAGAATGTAGTTCCTATCGATAAAGGAGCTTTCTAATGTCTCGCTCTCGCTGGAAGGCTGTGCTTCCCTTTACCTTCCTGCTCATGTTCCTGCTGGCTGCGTGCGGTGGTTCCAGTGCATCACAGGCTCCAACGAAACCTACACCAACACCATCACCGGCGCCTGCGCAAGGGCAGCAACTACTGGCAAAAGCAGCGCAAAATCTCAAAACAGCGAAAACACTGCATGCTATCTTCAACTTGACAGCTGCCGGCTCGGCTTTCAATGGAACCGTTAAAACCGAAGTTTGGAATATGTCTCCTGACAAAAGCCGCTCGGTCGTGCTTCAATCTACAATTAGGCAGTTGTCCAAGGGAACAGTCACCGTTAGCAATGGAAAGCAACTCTGGCAATATGATCCGGCGAAAAAAGTTGTGTATACAGGGCAGGTTAGCGACAATACAGGTACACCTACTACCGGCGCAAGCCGAGATCAAAACCAGTTCATTATGAACATTGTGCAATCGGTCCTTACACGCAGTAACGCGACTTTGGTTTCTTCCTCCGCCAGTATCAATGGCCATGATGCCTATGATGTACATGTAGTTTCACTGGCACCGGGATCAGGGCAACCGGGTAGCGCCGGTTCAGGTTCAAATTCTGGCAACTTCAATTACGATGGCCATGTCTATATCGATAAAACAAGCTCGCTTCCTGTACAGGTAAAGCTGACAATCCAGGGATTCGGGCAGGTGGCGCTTGATGTCCCAACGCTCGTACTGAATCAGCCGGTAGACAATAGCCTCTTCACCTTCGTGCCCCCTCCCGGCGTCCAGGTCCTTCCTTTCCCAAAGACAGGTACGACAAATACAGGTAGCATAACCCTGGCCGAGGCAGAGCGGCAAGCAGGTTATCACTTGTTAAGTATTCCCGCCTCACATACTGAATACCAGTTGCGTGGCGTGGACGCGCTCGGCGCTCCCGGTAACCAGATTTTTACGCTCAATTACGTCAAAAGCAATTCCCCCTTTGCAATTTCCGAAGGAAAATCACTGGCGAACTTGCCCGGCTCTGGTCAACAGATCAGCCTGCGGGGAACGACTGCGACTCTCTCTTCGGTGGGTAGTACAATGACACTTACTTGGACGGAGAAAGGCGTGGGCATTCAAATTGCAGGTAACTTGAGCAAGGACGAGATTGTTGCGATCGCGAATTTGTTGTCGTAACCAGATAACGGCATCGTGATCAAATGCCGTTCATTCGTTATTGACCGGAGGAAGAATCCGCGTGGACTTCAAGACAGTGGCGAAGATAGAGCTCCACCTGCATCTTGACTGCTCTTTGAGTTATGCAGTGGTTTCTCGTATAGACCCTTCCGTCACTCAGGATGAATACCGGAACGATTTCATCGCTCCTGCCAAGTGTACGAACTTAGCGGATTTTCTTAAAAAGGCTCCCAAAGCCATTGCCCTGATGCAAACGGAAGAGCAACTGCGGCTGGTAACCCTAGACCTGTTTGAACAATTGCAGCGAGATAACCTGCTCTATGCAGAGATCCGTTTTGCTCCACTCCTGCATACCCAGAAAGGGCTCTCAGCAGAGAATGTGGTAGAGGTTGTTGAAGCCGCAGCATCGAGAGGGAGCCAGGCTACTGGAGTAGAAGCTCGCTTGATTCTCTGTACGCTGCGTCATTTTCCTGCAGAGCAAAGCATGTACATGGCAAAACTGGTTGAACACTTCAAGGGCACGCGCGTTGCTGCGCTCGACATAGCGGGTGACGAAGCAGGTTTTCCCCTTGATGCTCATATTCCAGCCTTCCAGTATGCTGCACAGAACGGGATTCCATGCACAGCTCATGCAGGTGAAGCTAGTGGCCCAAAGAGTGTGTGGGAAACCTTAGAGTACCTTCACCCATCGCGAATTGGTCATGGTGTGCGCAGTATCGAAGACCCTGCTCTGATTGAACATTTGAGGGAAGAGCGTTTTCATCTCGAGCTATGCCCAACATCGAATATTCAAACCGACGCTTATGCCACCTACGCTGAACACCCGATAAGTAGGCTGTACGAATCAGGACTCTCGTTAAGTGTGAATACCGACGCGCGCACAATTACCAACATTACTCTGACGCAAGAATACGAGAAATTGCATCACGTTTTTGGATGGGATAAGTTGCACTTTCTTCGATGCAATCTGAACGCAATTCATGCTGCTTTTCTTCCAGAGGCTGTGAAACAGCGTTTAGAAAACCAGTTACGAGAGGAATTTAGTAATTTAGAATCCTGTTGATGCCTCAGCGATTCTTCTATTATGCCCGCTCCATCGTCTCCTTAACCACCTCGGCCAGCGCCTTGATAAACAAAGGCGAGGTATTCAGCGACTCGGTACGGGCAAACTGTATACCATGCTCTTCAGCCTGTTGCCGTGCTCCAATCTCGATATCATACAGTATCTCTAGGTGGTCAGCCAGGAACTGCACTGGCGCAATCAAGACATGCGTATGCCCGGCTGCGCGTAGTTTGGGCATGATATCGGCAAAGTCCGGTTTAAGCCATTCTTCAGGAGTATGGCCCGCACTCTGGTAACAGAACATCCAGCGCTCTTTTGGAAGACCAACCAGTTCAGCAACCCTGGCGGCAGTCTCCTTGAGACTGTTGATGTAATCCGGTTCTTTGTCTATAACACGTCTGGGCATGCTATGCGCTGTTAACAGTACTGGAACACGCGCGCGCACATCTTCCGGAAAGCGCTCAAGCGCCTGTTGCACACGTTCTGCCAGCGCCTGCAAGAAATAAGGCTGAAGGTGCCAATCTCCAGCAATTTTTAATTCGAGATTATCGCGGTGCAGTTCCCCCACGGCATCTTCCAACGTCCGCGTATAGCCACTCATAATGATCGGCGAATACTGAGGCGACATAATTACGCCGATCAACTGTTGTGCGCTAACAGCGACTTCAGGCACAAGGTCGGCGATGAACGGTGGAGCAAAACGCATGCCAGCGACCACGTGGAATACCGGGCCGCCAGGATGCTGCCTATTCAACTCCTCCTGCAGCACGGCAGCTTGCTCGCGGGTGATACGTAGTAAGGGCGAGCCTCCTATAAGAGCATAGCGCCGTCGAAATTCTATAACTAACTCTTCGTCGGCCTGGCGGCCGCCGCGCACATTTTTCAGATAGGTTGGAATATCGTCGAGGGTCGCTGGTGAGCCATAGGTCATCAACATCACCCCGATATGTGTATTTGTCATTCTATGGTATCCTTATAGCTATCGTTTCGTTCCCTCGTGAACAGCATCAACCAACCGGCGCAGCATTTCCGGCCGCGTGTCAGCAAGCACGCCATGTCCTAAATTAAAGATATGTCCAGGGCGATTGGCAGCACGCTGCAGCACGTCTTGCATGCCTTCCTCGATAACATTCCAGGGGGTTAGCAGAAGAGCCGGGTCGAGATTACCCTGGATACCACGGTCGTAGCCAATATGCGCCCAGGCAGTGTCGAGATCCATGCGCCAATCAATGCTGATGATATCGCCACCCGCCTCTGCCATTGACTCCAACAAACTGGCTGTACCGGTGCCAAAATGGATGGAAGGTGTGCCGGTCCGTTTGACCGCTTCGAAGATACGTTGCGAGTAGGGCTGCACGAAGCGTTTGTACACGCTGGGACTTAGTGCTCCAACCCAACTATCAAATAATTGCACAACATCCACACCTGCTGAAATCTGTGCAACCAGGTAGCGCGAAACTACCTCGGTCAGTTTGTTCATAAGGGCGTGCCACGTCTCTGGCCGTCCGTACATCAATGACTTTGCCATGCCATAGTCGCGTGAGGGGCGGCCCTCAATCAAATAGCAGGCCAACGTGAAAGGAGCGCCCGAGAAACCAATGATGGCTTGCTTCCCCACAAGCTCACGCCGGACGAGCCTAATCGCCTCCATTACATAGGGTGTAGATTCCTCAGCGTCGATGATGCGTAATGCTTCAACATCCTGCATGCTGCGGATGGGGTTATGAATGATTGGGCCAACATCCGGCTGTATCTCTAGCGAGACCCCCATACCTTCCAGGGGCAACATAATATCGGCATAGAGGACTGCGGCATCAACACCAAACTCTTTGACCGGCATCAGAGTGACCTGAGCACACAATTCAGGTGTCTTTGCCATGGTGAGAATATCGTAGCTCTTGCGCAACTCGCGGTACTCGGCGAGGCAGCGTCCAGCCTGGCGCATGAACCAGACCGGTGTAGCATCGGGTTGGCGATGGTGGCAGGCATCAAGAAAACGAGCGACTCCAGTGTGCGGCATTAAAGAGGAGGATACAGTTTTTGGTTGCATATTTATTCCTTAATCAATATCGTGTGTCAGTGATATCAGTTGTCTGCCTATGATCACCATGTTTGTTAGAAATAGTGACTATAGCAATCAACCTCAAGGCATATGATAACGCGATTTTGCTAATGTGGCAACCATGAATCTATATAAATCTTACAATGAATCGGCATTCTCGAGAGATTTTATGAGGAAATGAAATCTCTATGAAACTTGAAACACCTTGAAGTTGGTGAAACTGGCCTCACCACTTTTAACTGAAGGGAGTGTTCCGACTTCAAAACCAACCTGCCCGCCGGTATAGGTACTATCCTGTTGTTCTGCAACAAAAACACCATTAATGAACAGTTTCATATCCCCGCTGGTAGCGATTACAAGCAATGTATTCTTCCGCTTGCCCGGCGCAATCGCGCTGCTGGCCGTATTATGTATCAGATAGGTGTAGGTTCCTCCACTACCATCAGCAGTAGCATCGTGGCGTCTGAAGAAAAACTCTCCCTGTTTAGTGATCCCGAAATCATAAAATTGATCATTGTTGGCACGGAAGATTAAACCCGCCTCGCTGCCTGAGAGGAGCGAGACATCCACCTGCAAGGCCGCGTTGTCATAAGATAAAATATTTGATTCGCATGTCACAAGATGATCGGCCTGCTTTGCTATGACATGGTACGCTCCGCGAGCGAAGACGCAAGAATTAGGATCAACGTACCAATCACTGATTATGCTGCTGCTCAGATCGTCTACAAGTGCAGGTGTGCCGCTGGTAATCGCATCCGCAGTTGCAACAGCCCTCTGCTCTTTGGTTATTAGTGTCGTAACTCTTGCTTTTGATGCTGGTGTAGCTTTCGTCTGCGTTACATCGGTCCTGGTAGGCTGAGTGGTAATTGAAACTTGTGCTGTTGCAACTGCAGTTCTCCCCACAAGTCTACTGCTGCTGTAAGTGAAGACCGCGTAAAGGATCACTGACATGATGATGAGTAGGAAACTTATACCCATAAAGCTGGTAACTACAAAAACATTCCGGTCATGACGCGCGCTGCGTAGTCTTTTTGTAGTTAGTCGTCCTGGAACAGGAGTAACTGGCCTGGCAGGGCGCTGGATGAGTGTTTGCCCCGAGGAGATCGGGGTAACTGCTTTGGCATCAAGCGAATACGCAGGAAGAACAAGTTTCTCTTCTTGAGCAACAACAGGAGCAGATGCAACCAGGGAAGTATCTGCTAGTGGCACTCTCATATCACTATAATATGGCTCTGCTATCGCATACCTCGAACCGTGAGCCTGCGCCAGTTCCTCCTCCATTTCACTTGGCCCATTATATAGAGGTGGCATCTCACCGCTATCATTCAGGACTACCTTGACCAGCGGGTTCGAAGTCCTGGAGGAGAAAGTATCAGTTGTGTGCAGCGCTTCCAGGTAGGCTTGGGCTAGTGTATTCGGAGTTTGGAATCGCCGGCGCGGGTCTTTGTCCAGCGCCCGTAGTATGATTTGCTCAACACCACTGGGAATAGCAGGATTTAGTCGCGAAGGAGGTATAGGCTGCTCATGCATCTGTTTCAAAAACACAGCCAGGGCCGTATCGCCTGTGAATGGTAATTGTCCGGTGACCATCTGGTAGAGCAATATGCCAAGAGCATACAGATCGCTGCTCATGGAGGCAGGACCATCGGCCAGTTCGGGGGCCATAAATTCAGGGGTACCCAGCAATACTCCTGCTTGTGTAACGCTGCCTGCTCCATCCACGGCCTTCGCCAGCCCGAAATCCGCCAGGTAGGCATGGTGATCATCTTGTAAGAGGATATTCGAGGGTTTGATATCCCTATGCACAATTCCATGTTCATGAGCATGCTGCAAACCACTGGCGATTTGTGAAAGCATCTCACCAGCGTCTTCTAGTGTCAAGGGGCCGCTTTCCAGTCGCTCGCTCAAGGATTCGTGCTCGATGTACGGCATGACGAGGTAATGCCAGGGTTCCTGTGCACCATAATCAAAGGCAGGCAAAATGTGATTGTGGTGCAAATTGCCGAGAGCTTCTGCCTCGCGCTGGAAACGATCTATATAGTCTACATGGCTGCTGCTTACCACCTTGATAGCAACATCGCGATACATGAGTTCGTCGAAGGCCAGGTAGACCTCTGACATACCTCCACCGTCCAGACGGCGTTGCAGGCGATAGCGGCCTAATTTGGTCCCTTCCAATCCAGGCATATACTCTTACATTCCTAGTTGATGAATGTCAGCCCGTTTGCTCTAATTTGCATTTAAGCAGTACAGGCAGTATATTCACTTCTACTGCTATATGTCAACTCTCACGGTTATCCAGGCACCCGTTAATCATCATCTCCATTCTCGCTCTCATGTCTATGTTTGTGCTTATGCTTATGTTTATGCTGTGGCATAGGAAGCGCAACCTGTTGTATATTCGCGTCACCACTTGAACCATGGACTACTGGAGTACTCTGAGGCGAAGATAGAAGGTGAGTTTGCTGAGTATTAATGGCAAATTGCGTGCTTGCGCTTACAGTCATGGCATTCTGAGCGCCAATTCTAGAAAGTAAGAAACCCAGTGACAAAGGAGTTGCGATTAGTATAATTGTCACCAGTGAGACAATAGCCTTTTGAATTTTGTGGCGGGGACTTTGCCACCATGGTAATGCCTGGCGTACAGCAGCCGGTAATGTATTACTATCCATCTTATGGAGCGCTATAAGTGCTGGCACAAAGGTCTGTTCCTTAACTAAGGTTCCGGTTTGCTCAGGAGTCTTGAGTGCGTTTGCATACGCCTGGGCCATAGCTATTACACTTGGATAACGACGATGCGGCTCTTTATTCAGCGCGCGCAAAATAACCTGCTCCATGGGATGAGAAATGTCGGGGTTGAGATGAGTAGGAGGTATGGGTAACTCTCGCAGGTGTTTCCAATAGACTGATAGGGGCGTACCGCCTGTAAAGGGTGGCCGTCTTGTAAGCATGTGGTAGAGCAAAACACCTAGAGCGTAGATATCGCTGCTTACACTCTCTGGCCAGTGGGCCAGTTCAGGAGCCATATATTCAGGAGTACCTATCAAGCAGCCTGTTTGTGTGAGATCGCTTCCCTCTCCCATTACTTTCGCCAACCCGAAATCGGCGAGATAGACATACTGCTTATCGTCATCATCAAGCAAAATATTTGAAGGTTTGATATCGCGATGGATGATGCCATGATCGTGCGCATATTGCAATGAGCTTGCTACCTGGGCGAAAATGTTGCTTACTTCTTCCTCTGTGAGGCTGCCTTCTGCGATACGCTCACGTAACGTTCCCTGCTTCATATAAGGCATGACCAGGTAATGATACGAGCCGCATTCTCCATAATCCAGGGTTGGTAATATATGGTCGTGCGTCAGTTTACTCATGACCTCTACTTCGTGATGCAGGCGCTGTATGCATTCAGTGTCGTTGCTACTGACCAGCTTGAGGGCTACATCACGGTTCAGTCGTTCGTCATAGGCGAGGTAAACATCTGACATGCCTCCACGACGCAAACGTTGTTGCAGGCGATAGCGGCCTGAAATAGGTTCTTGCAGTCCTAGCATAGTGGTTCCCCGCGTATCTCGTGCTTTTTGACATGCCTAGATGTAATACGTTTGTACGTTCAAATTCGTGTCAGGGAGTTTCACGCAGAGAAGAGAGGATAAATCTCTACTTCAACCACGGCAATCTCTTCCGCAGCTCCGGAATCGCTTGTTCTACCGCCTCTCTCCCTGCCACTACAAACTTGCGTCCCTCCGAAAATTGTCGTAATGATACGCGGTGTAGCTTAGGCCGTATCACCACATCCGCCTCGCGAATGCTATGCATGCCGATGGTTGCCATTGCTAGGTCATAGGAGCGCAATAGCAAATCAACAATGTGAGGTGATCTTACGGACTTGCGCTCATCCTGTGATGACTCTTCCAGCCAGGGTGTTGCGCTTTCTAAAGAGGGTGGCTCCTGTCCACCCAGTTCTGAAGCGATCAGGATGTCAGCGCCCATTTTCCTTATAAGACGAATCGGTACCGGATCGTGCATCCCCGCATCCATCAGAATATGCTCACCTATCATTATGGGTGGGAAAATTCCTGGCAACGCTACACTGGCTAAACCTGCTTGCCAGAGTAATCCCCGGTCCAGTACTACACCTGCTCGTGTGGTCAGGTCGACAGCTACCACCGCGAAGGGAGTAGTCAGGTCCTCGAAGCGCAGGTCTCCACAGAGGTCTTGCAGCATGCGCTTCAGCCCTCTGTTAGAGAAAATAGAGGAGCGAGGGAAACTCCATTGCACGATATGATGCTGGATTTCCAGAAAAATCTCCTCACTTTCAGCAAAAGACTTGCCTATCAGGAACATGCCAGGTGCGATAGTACCGCTGCTGCACGCTGCGAAATAGTCGAGAGGTATATCATAATGGAGCAGGCGCTCCATGATTCCCAGGTGCGCGAACCCACGAGCGCCACCTCCGCCAAAAGCAATGCCTATTGTTTGTTGCGCGATATGCCGGGCCACGAAATCTACAGCCTTCGTCAACTCAGCCTCTGCTGCCTGCTGGCGAAGTGTTGCCCGTTCTTCCCAGCATTGTTCAAGCAAGGGAGTATCAGCAGGCAGGAGACGTGTAACCGTATAGCCAAGGTGAGCAGTATAGCGATCCTGCACGCCAATTGTTGGGCGTTCGTGAACATGGGCCACAAAAAGGGAGGATGCGTTGTCTTTTGTATTCCTCTGGCTCTCGAGCATAATGGATCGCGCCTCTATATTCGCAGAAACTATCACCATTGCTCTTGTACACTGTTCTGCTACGGCCTGCACAAAATCGGGAGACGTTGTCTGTGTTGTTATCAACAAGAGGAAATCATACACTTCTGCCAGGTCGATCAAGGTAGCTATCAACGTACCGCTATCCAGTGTGGTTGCTTGCTCAGAAGTCGATGCTAAGCTCGCAAGAGCTGGGTAGTGTTGACCATCAGATGTAATGGTTGGGGCTCGATGCGCTTGGAGCAGGCCAGGCTCGTGCGCGCATTCAAGTAGAGGTGGGCGTAACTGACCAGGTTGTACCGCAAAACGGTACCCGATTGCCTGGTCCTGTCCGCAAAACTCCAGCATAAGTACACGCTTGTGACTGCGTGATGCCAGAGCATCCGCAATGTGTAAGGTAAGTGATTGCTCTAATGAGGCACCAGGATTATCGACTAGTGAGAGCCAGATCCTCTCGGCAGCATAATTGGAAAGAATTTGCCGGTTAGTGCGTACCAATCGCAGCGAAAGAATGGCATTGATATTTTGCAGCAGGGTTGGGCAAGACCCGATCAGTGTCAGAAAATCTGTTTGTGGTAGCGCCCAAAGCGTTGTATCCTGTTCAGCGCGCACTGTCGCTGATGGAGGTTCGCCAGTAATAAGCGACATCTCGCCAAAACATTCCCCTGGCCCTAATCGAGCAATTCTTGCGGCTTCTCCGGCTTCTTCTTGCAGTAAGACGCTCACAAGCCCGGAAGCGATGATGTACAACTGACCATGCCATACACCACGTTCGAGAATATGAGCACCGCTTTCATATTTGACAGGTTGTAGCTGCGCAAGAATGTTCTCTGCTTCGTGTGGCTGCAAGTTACGAAACAGCGCGCTGGCATCGATGAGTTTGGACGGTTCAAGGTTCTGCATGAGGTGATTGTATCGGCATTTTTGTTTGCTGTCCAGAGGCAAATTAGGATGGGGGTTATCGCGCTAAGGAGAGGTGCTGCAGGGTTGGGGCAGCACATACAATTTCCGCTTTCTTGTCATAAAGTTGGAATAGCGTGTTAAAGAGGAGAACAAATGATCGATAACAATCGACGAGATAGCTAGAGAGGCCATACATGAACATCAATGAGCAACTTGAAAAAATATTAGCAGATTTAGGAGTCGAGATGGAATACGCAGAACATGAGCAACATTATGATGAAAACTCCGTTCCTGAGGTTTCCATTTTTCAGTCTTCACGAGATCATTATGGAGTCTTTTATCGCTTGGACATCGTTGACCAGATGCCACAACTACGTATCATGGTACCCGTTGAAAACGGGGCTTTGAAGGTAGAGTTGTACCTGGTGCGTTTGAGTATGAAAACACCCCTCAATAGTTGGTTCACTGGTATCGCCTCCTATCGTGGAAGTCAGGCCTTCGAGCGTGGACGTGAGGGGACATTACAGCATCTCCTCTATGCTGTCGCCGAAATGATGAAACAACTCTTCTGGTCCGGCGACCTGGATAGCATGTACTTCCCACCAGAAATCGAAGTTCAGCGCCTGGTATAGTTCTCTCATATCGTACACGATATCTTTGAATTGCACGCGTCCTGTGGTACACTTTGAAGTGATGAAGAAGGAAGAGGAAGTATCATGACCGATAATTTAGAAGTTGCAGCACAGGAAGCGCAAAAGCACTTAGGATTCAAGCATGCTGCACGCGAACGAGCCTTACCGAAATCGCGGGCAGCCATTCGCTATTGTGCCAACTGTATCCGTGCAACTCACCGTCAGGAGTACGAGTTGGCCGCAGAGCTTCTTGGGCAAGCATCAGTGCTCCTTAACGAAATGGCAGTGGATTTGCACGATCACCAGGATATTTTCTACGCCGGTTTTGTACAGGATGCGCAAAAAGAATATGCTGAAGCGGTCACATTCATGGCTCTCACCCAAAATCGCCTTTTGCCCTTAGCTCCTGATCTCTCCATCGATTGGGCTCCCTACCTAAATGGACTTGGAGAAGCTGTAGGCGAGTTGAGACGCTATGTGTTGGACCAATTGCGACGAGGCAATTATGACAACTGCGAGATAATCTTGCGCTATATGGATGATATCTATGCACTCCTGATTACCATCGATTTCCCTGATGCTATTACCGGAGGATTGCGACGAACAACAGACGCAGTTCGAGGCATTCTGGAGAAGACTCGTGGTGATCTGACGATTGCCGTGGGGCAGGCACAATTGCAACGTACCATGATTGCCCTGCAGCAAGATTTACAGAAGATGTGAGTAGCACTATGCAAAGCAAAGATTCGTCGAATAACAATGCAGATTCTACATCATCTCCTTCAAAACCAAAGGCCGTGACCTCTTCAAAAATTGTCACGGCAGAATCTGTTCAGGCGGAAGAAGTACCAACCATACCAATAGAATCATTGCAAACGGTTAAGGAGCTGCAACCGGAAATCTCTGTTCACTCTGTTGCTTCATCACAGAATGTGACGTCCCCCGTACCGCTTGTAGCGCAACCTTCAGAGGCTGAGCGCAGTCTGAGCGAGCGGCTTACAATTTGGTGGGATGGCATACGCCCTGCCTACCTACCTCTATCATTACTGCCAGTAATACTTGGAAGTATAGCAGCCTGGACGCAAAGCATCTCACTGAAAACACCGCGTGGGGACTTTCATCCTATCAGGTTTGTTATAACCCTTGCCTCTGTACTATTGATTCAAATTGGCGCGCACCTCATCAATGACTATTATGATTATCTGAGAGGTATTGATACCAGCAACTCCCTGGGTCCAGGGAAACTCATACAACAGGGATTGATTAAACCTGTACGCGTGCTCACCTTTGGGTTGATAGCGTTGGGATTTGGTGCATTGCTTGGCATTATCGTTGCTATTTCAGGCGGTTGGCTCCTCTTTGTGTTTGGCTTATATGGATTACTTGCCGCATATTTCTACAGCGGAACATCTTGGGCGATCTCCTCGATGGCTTTAGGCGAGTTGTTTAGTTTTTGCATCTTTGGCCCATTGCTGACATTGGGAGCCTACATGGTGCAAACAGGGCACCTGGATCGTGTAACGTTTATCTATAGTATCTCGCTCGGTTTATTTGCAACGGCTTTTATTCACTTGAATAATATACGTGATGCAGAAAGTGATGCTCAAGCTGGGAAGCGCACACTGGCATCTTTGTTGGGATTTCGCACGAGCCGTCTACTCTACCTGCTATTGGTACTGGGAGCCTATGCGCCCGTTGTGGCATTAGGGTTACCTCGCCATGCTCCACACCTGCTGCTCCTTGTGCTATGGACATTACCCGGTCTGGTTGTGGTGATAACAACCGTCTTGCGAACTGCAAGCCCTGCAAGTCTGCATGTAGCCATGCACCACACCCTCAAACTCGAATTTTTCTTCACTCTCTTGCTAATAGTTGCTTTGGTTGTGACCGCAATAGTTCCTATCTTGCCTCACCTCCCATCACTTGCTTTACCTTTCTAGGGGCGCAATGAATTTGGGCACTGTGTGCGGCCCCTACGAAATTCATCACGCTCACCGCCATTTACAAGGATGACACACTGTGTTACACTTCGAATAAGATTTAGGCCCGGACGGGTCAGGCTATTTGAGGTTATTTCCTTTTCAAGAAGGGAGGGTACTTCTATGGCTGGCTGGGAACAAGAACTGGCCGAGCTACTACGTGAGCTAGGGGTCACGCAGGAAGAACCCAAAACTCACCTCCGACCATCAGGCAAGCTAATGCATAGCGATGTCAGACGGAGCGAGCAGACTGCCGACGCAATCATCCTGGGTGATTTAGGGGATGGCAAGGTCGATGAAGATGAAGTCTGGGTATCAGATCTCAGTTTGATGCGCCGCGAAATCGACTCGATTGTACGGCAGGTGATCCAACTGATGCAGCGCGGAGACCTGGATAAGTCCCTCAAAGAAGATGTCATGGTCGTTTTACGTGCTCTGCGTCGACGCTCTGCAGTAACCCAGCAAGCAGCCACTGGCGATGAAGCCTATTTAGAATCTGCCGCGGCAATGTTACACTTCTGCCGTCTCGTACTGCGATTAAGCGAGACCGCGATCGAGGATATTTAACCTTTTCTGATCCCTCAATCTTTTGCCTTGACATAGAGTTATAAAACCTGACATACTGATACGTGAGTCCTGAGAGGCATGTCAGATTAAAGGGCGCACTACTTTGCGCCCTTTCTCTTTATTCCATCACCTGGATTGGCACAGCCTTTGCCTCTCCCAGCACCGGGATTGATTCCATGCACATCCAGGTGCTATAGAAAGATGAAGCCTCGTTTTGGACATGAAGCAGAACCTAGGCGTGGAGAAATGACCTCGTATCGCACACCCCTATAGTAATTGAGAAGAGCTTGAATATAAGAAGGAGGAGGAGAACACCTGTATGAAAGCAGAAAATCAAGTCGGAGAAGTCAGGCAAACCACGCAATCAGACATGCGACAACGCTTGAATGAGCTAACCCTGCAAAGCGAGCAATGGGCCACAGAACAGGCACAGCAGTTGCGCGAGCAGACTCGGCAGTTGCAGTCGCAATCGCGCCAGTTGCGCAATGCCTTACGTCGCGAGGCCAAGGAGCGTCGCAAGCTACTAGAACAGATTCGCGCGTCGGGTACAGACTTGAGCAAGGATCTGGTGAAGCGGAGTGAACACTTGACCGGAGAATTTGTGGAGCGTGGAGGCAAGCTCTCACAGGATTTACTGGAGCGCAGCGGTAAAGCTGTCCAGGACTTGGCAGAACGGAGTGCAGAATTCACGCAAGAAATGGCAAAGCGCAGCAGTAAAGTCACTCACGAGATAGCGGGGCGCCGTGAAAACCTGTTAGAATCGTTGCGTAAACGTGATCGTAATTTCTGGGCGCTAATTGGGTTTGGAATAGGACTGGTAGCTGCTGCCATTGTAACCTATCGATTGGTGCGGCAACGAGTTGCACAACAAGTAACAGAGCTGGACGAGCCCATTGAACTGCCACTGAGCGATTCCAGGAATAGCACACAGGGTCGGCCAGCCGGCGTAATTCGTCACATCGATCAGGGAGAGGCGCCTGTTGCGACCTTGGAGATCGTCGACGTGGAAATGACTGAACGACCTGCTGACGCAACCTTTGTAGGTGTTGTAAGCACAAAACTGTACTATCCTGTTGATACAGCCCTTGAGCCGGAAGACGTGGTATATTTTGTCTCTGAGGAAGAAGCCAAGGCCCAGGGTTTCACAGCAGCGAAATAGTGCAGGATGAATTATGAAATATAGGGCGCAATGCAGATGCATCGTGCCCTATATTTCTACCTATCCTCTTCGATACCTTCATTTACAATGCCACGCTTGACTAAATATTGCAAAAATTCCAAGCGCTGTTGAGGTGAAGGAGTAGCGTGTAAGACCACAGATGTTTCGTCTGAAGGTGTTAGAGACTCTTTAGTCATTTCTACAGACGAGGCAGAGGGTGGAGGAAGAGGCGTTTCGGTAAACTCGCTTGCTGCTGGAAAATCAGATTGAACAACACGCTCAGGCCATTCCTCAATCGTCGAGAGACGGGGAGCAATGCCAGTCTGGGGTACAACTCCATCAATCGTTGATCTTGATACTGATTCCTGTGCTGCGCCTTTTAATGGGTTGGCGACATGGGAGTGCTCGATTCGTGTAGACTGTTTCCAGGGCCACCACGCGAACATTTTGTGTAGCCAGTTCTTAATAGTTTGCGTGAGCATCTTGTCCTTGCCCTTAGTATACTAGTAATCATGCACTACACTGCAGGAGTGGCTGAGGAGTAAGGTGATTATCGCGACTCTTGCGTATGGCGATTCATTTGCCACACAAAGAGCGTCCTCTACAGTCCCACTCTGGCGACCACAACTGACTATACTGAAGAATAGAGAGCGGGCTGCCTCTACAAAATTTCTAACACCGGTGAAGAACGATGACTAATATAGAAACATAGTAGCACAATCGGCAGGAACACGTCAAACTCTCTTGCAATTTTATTTTACACGTGCCATAATCAGAAGGGTCCCATTTAGGAACCCGGCTGGCTTACAATTCGCCATAGGTTCTCTCTACGCAATCCTGTAGAGGTGTACCTTGTAGGTAGTACTCTGCTCTACAATCTGATTGTGACCATTGAAACAGAAAAGAAAGGCAGGTGTCGGTCATGCAGGAAGATGTTCTTGGAACCCGACTTACCGCCATCTCGGAAACATACATTAATTGCGCGAGATGTAACAAAGCAACTCGTTTACGGGACGCTCGTATAATCCAGAGCGACGTGCTTACAGACAGCCATTCCGAGTTTGAATACCTCTGCCCGGAATGCCAGAAAGCACTTGCCAATGGAGAGAAGGATCTGACTATAAGTTAACGCTGACCCGGTACATTTAGTCGAAAAGCAGTCATGGCAAAAGGTAAGAGGCAAACGAGATTACTTTGAATTTTTACCTTTTGCCTTTTTCTTTTACACTATGCCTTGATTCTATCTGATTTGAGGTAAAAAACATGCGCATGCGCTATCGCTATGTGACCTATCGTTATTCTGATGGATCACAGCAGCAATTGGAGCGTCATTATCGCCTACTGTTGCAAAATGCATTACAGCAAAGCCAACAGTCGATACTCCAACGTTCAGTGATATGGCGACCTCTGGCCGATATCCACGAGTCGGTTGAAATGATGACGGTGAAAATCGAATTGGCGGGTATGAAAGAAGAGGACATTGAGGTAACACTGTATGAGGATGCTCTCGTGGTCAGTGGTGAAAGGTACGACGATCATGAGCATGGAGAGCATCTATACTATCATGAGGCACAGATCCGCTATGGCCCTTTTCGCGTTGAGGTATATATTCCCTCTCCTATAGATCGGGATGCCGTTACCGCACGCTATGTGAATGGCTTCTTATGGGTGGATCTGCCTAAGTTGACTGTGTAAGGAACCCTATAACCGCTTAAATTAACGGTGATGGAAGTATAGATATATTGAGAAGGTTGTATGAAGAAAGATCAAACCAATCCAAAATCGCAGAGCCAGAAGCGTCTGGAAGAGAAAGAAACCATAATTGTCCCAGGCGAACAGGGTGATATCGATGAGGGCTTGCAGGCACGGGAGAATGTACCCGTAAGTGAGGATGTAGAGCAAGATTCCTCTTTTGATATTCCTACTGCTGAAGTATTGGAGTCAAGCCGCAGTAAGCAGGGTGATGATCAATTGAGCATCCCCGATGTATTACCGGTTTTGCCACTCAAGGATACGGTCGTCTATCCTTTTGCCGTTCAGCCGCTCGGCGTAGGCCAGGAACGCTCTATTCGCTTGATCGACGATGTCATGCGCAGTGATCGGCTGGTCGTCCTGGTCGCCCAGAAATCGGCCGAGATTGAGCAGGCGGGGCCAGATGACATTTTCAGAATTGGTACCGTCTCGCGTATCGCGCGCATGATACGCATGCCAGATGGCACCATTCAAATCATCGTGCAAGGCCTGGAGCGTGTGGCAATTGGCGAATTTACGCAGGAGAAACCATACCTGGCCGCCCATGTCACCCTGAAACCAGACACCCAGGAAGACGACGATGAAACCGAAGCTATCAAGCGCAACGTGGTCAGCTACTTTCAACGATTAGTAGCGCTTGTACAGAATGTACCTGAAGGTGTTGCTGCTGCCACACTTAACCTGGAAGAACCCCGCCAGGTCGTCTATGTCATTGCCACCTTTGTACAGATGGACCTGGAGCTGCGTCAGAAACTGCTCGAGCTCGACTCTGTGCGCGCCAAGCTGGAAAGCTTAAGTAGTTTCCTGGCACACGAATTAGAGATATTCGAACTGGGCAAGAAGATCCAGACCAGTGCGCAAGAGGAGATGGGCAAGGTGCAGCGTGAGTATCTGCTGCGCGAGCAACTTAAAGCTATCCAGCGAGAATTGGGTGAGGAAAGCGAAGAACAGGCCACCATCAACGAATTGCGCCGCAAGATCGATGAAGCAAAGATGCCGGAAGAGGCGTTCAAAGAGGCAAATCGTGAACTCTCTCGCCTGGAAAAGTTACCAACGGTTTCGCCCGAATATAGCATCATTCGTACCTACCTGGAACTTTTAACGAGCTTGCCCTGGAGCAAGAGCACAGGTGAGAAGATAGATGTACCGCGAGCGCGTCAAGTTCTTGACAAGGACCATTACGACCTGGAAAAGATCAAGGATCGTATCCTGGAATACCTGGCAGTGCGCCGCTTGAAGGAAGAGCGCATGGCCGAACAGGCGCAACGCAGCAAGGAGATGGCCAGTACCGAGAATGGCATCGAAACGGAGAATATTCGATCCACGCAGCCCCTGGTATCCCAAGAAGCTATCCGGCAGATCAACCGGGAGCCAATCCTCTGTTTTGTAGGACCTCCGGGAGTTGGTAAAACCTCGCTGGGGCAATCGATTGCACGTGCGCTTGGGCGTAAATTTGCGCGTATGTCGCTCGGCGGCATTCGTGACGAGGCTGAGATTCGCGGCCATCGCCGCACTTACATTGGCGCAATGCCAGGGCGCATCATCCAAACTCTGCGCCGTGTCGAAACCAACGATCCTGTGATTATGCTGGATGAGGTGGACAAGGTCGGAGCTGACTGGCGTGGTGATCCCTCGTCGGCGCTGCTCGAGGTTTTGGACCCAGAACAAAACTATAACTTCCGGGATAACTACCTGGACCTTGCCTTTGACCTTTCCAAAGTGATGTTTATCGCCACAGCAAATGCTTTGGAGCCAATACCTCCTGCATTGCGCGACCGTATGGAGGTTCTGGAACTCTCTGGATATACGGAAGATCAGAAGTTGCATATCGCACGCAATTTCCTGTTGCCCAAGCAGCTTGAAGCGAATGGACTAAAACCGGATGAGCTAACCCTGGACAATGAGACACTACGCCGTATTGCGCGCGATTACACACGCGAGGCAGGCGTGCGTAATCTCGAGCGTGAGATCGGGTCTCTGTGCCGCAAAGTAGCAAAGCAGGTTGCAGAAGGCAAAGCCACACCGATCTATGTGACTGCGGACCAGGTTTCCGAGTACCTTGGTCGCCAACGCTTCTTCCAGGAGGCTGCCGAGCGTATCGACCGTCCTGGTATTGCCACCGGACTGACATGGACGCCCGTAGGCGGTGAAATCATTTTCATCGAAGCCGCTTCGATGCAAGCTAAAGAGAGTCAGTTGATACTGACCGGGCAGTTGGGCGATGTGATGAAAGAATCGGCGATGGCAGCGCTCAGCTATGTGCGTTCACATGCCGAGGCACTGGGTCTTCCTACGAATGTCTTTGAGAATCAGAATGTCCACATACATGTACCTGCGGGAGCAATCCCCAAAGATGGGCCTTCGGCGGGCGTGACGATGCTGACAGTACTGGTCTCACTGGCGAGTGGCCGCAAGGTGCGTTCCGATGTCGCCATGACTGGTGAAATTACCCTGCGCGGCAAAGTGATGCCAATCGGCGGTGTCAAGGAGAAGGTACTGGCAGCATATCGCTCAGGTATTCGCACGGTTATTCTACCCAAGAAGAATGAGATGGACCTGATGGAAGACCTGCCTAAAGAACTGCGCGACCAGATGAAGTTCGTGTTCGTTACCGATATCCGGCAGGTACTTGACGAGGCACTCGAACCAGCCGGGAGAAAAGCTCCGAGAATCCTCGAAGCCGAAAATGGTCATGAACGACCAAAGAGGCGCAGAGGTGAGAAGGCCGCCGCCAGGGCGCAGTAAGTTAAGCGAAGTGAGGAGAAGCGGCAGGGTGTGCCTGCCGCTTCTCTTCTTGTCTTGCAACCTCCCCGGGAAATTATTTGGATCGACCCTTATGTAAATCGATCTATACCCCACGCTTTCTCATGCTGTTGGTGAGTGCAAAAAGCCAACGCCACAGTAGAAGAAGCGCCATGTTGAAAAGTAGAACCACAATGGCAAAACTAATTGGTGGGGTGCGGTGATCTACAAAAATCCCTCGCAGAAGCATCGTTACTGGCCAGGATAGCAGCCATGCCAGCGCTGTACGGATAGCCATCGCGCGAGGTTGCGCCACGATTTCACGGCGGAACACACCCACAAAAGGGGAAACGAGAAACCAGCCTATAGCAAAAGGTAAGGCTGTGATGATTATCTGGGGAATCGCGGCAAATCCCGATGCCTCGCCATGAGTGTTGCGCCCCACGGCAGCAAAGATGAGAAAGCATATCACGTCACCGATAATCAGCACAATAACCACTTGATTAAACGGTATTTCTTTTCGGACACTGGCCTTTTTTGTGGTAGCTGATTTGTTGGTCTCCTCTGTGGTAGACACAATGATAACTCCTTTGATATTAATAAACTGATGTCGGGAGGCTGACTGCGAACGTAGGGTGCAACCCCCTACACGTTTTGTTTTTCCTGTTGCTCGCGTACTAATTCTTCGACGGCGGCAAGTTCAATACGCACACCGCGAATTCGCAACATGACTACCGCCAGGTACACGAACAAGCCAACCCACACGACTGCATAGGCTGCGACAAGATAGCCAAATCCTTGCATGTATGTATCCTCTTTCCCTTATTCGATACTGGCACGTAGCCGCTGCGCCAGCGTTTGCATCCTCTGCAATTGATACAGTTGGATCATCAGAAAACTGTAGAGCAGGGTAAATGTAGTCAGTGAAACCATCAGTGTGAGAACAACCGAGGGAGGAAGCGCGCCCTGTACGCCTACCTCGGCAGACGGATGTAGTGTGCGCCACCAGTTAACCGACTCATAAATGATCGGGACATCGATGATGCCTATAATTGCCAGGACTGCACCAGCACGGGCACTGGCATGAGTTCGACCCATGTAGCTGCGCAGCATCAAATAGCCAATGTAGATAAACCATAGTATAAGGGTTGTGGTCAGGCGAGCATCCCAGGTCCACCACGTCCCCCAGGTGGTCTTGCCCCATATGGAGCCTGTAATCAGTGCAAGTGTGATAAAGAAAGCCCCTAACTCCGCAGAGGCACGCGCTGCCCAATCCCACCGTTCATCCTTCTTCACAAGATAGCCGATACCGGCCACGGTTACTACCGCAAAACCCAGCATACCAAGCCACGCCATGGGCACATGGAAATAGAAGATACGTTGTGGTTGTCCCTGAACGGCGTCGGTTGGCGCGTACAGGAAAATCATCCAGATCGAAATCATCATGCCGATGAGAGAGAGTATACCTAGTTTCAGGGAAACAAGGGGAAAACGAATTTCTCGCTGTTTCGTACCAACATTGGCATTCCCCTGCTCAACAGTTGCTTCTCTTTTTACTAATGCCATCTATCCTACTCCTATGGGGTTCCGAGTGCCTAATCAGGAGACCCTTTCGGGAAGGGGAGACGTCCCCCGATCCTCTCCCCGTGTTCTGCACGAGCTCTCACAGTGATACAAGCGATACAAGTGATACAAATGATACAAATCTCTTTGGAAGTTCACTAGGATCATTCCTCAACAACGTATTCAAATGTAAGCATGGAGGCGCTGAGAAAAATTACGTCAAAGGCCGCTATCAAGCCTAGCCAGGGTGGCTCGTTTGCTGCCGGTACCATTAATGCGCCGGTAGCACGAACCGCGCCAATGACTACCGGCACGATCAGGGGAAAGACTAGAACCGGTAACAATAATTCCCGTGCCTGTGTCGCAGAGGCCATAGCCGAAAACAGTGTACCAATTGTCGCAATACCCAGGGTACCAAGTAAGACAATTGGCAGCAGTGCCCCGGCAAATAAAGGCACATCGAACAGGGCCGCAAAAATTGGCAGCGCTACAATTTCTACCACACCGATAAATAGCACATTCCCCAGTAGTTTCGCAAGATAAATCGCCTTACGGTCAACCGGGCAAAGCAGTAAGCGATCCATTGACCCCTCTTCCCGTTCGGCAGCTATGGTGCGGCCCAGTCCCAACAAGCTGGCGAAGACAAACGATACCCATAGAGCGCCGGGGGCAATAGCAGCTTTATTATCCACACGCAGGTCAAAGGCAAAGTTGAAGATCACCAGTACGAGCAGTGCAAATAGTCCCATGCCTGTCCAGGTGTGCTTGTTTCGCAATTCGCAGCGTATATCCTTCCAGAGAATTGCCAGGACTTGCTCAAGAAAAGTCATCGCAACACCTCCTGGTATGCCTGGCGTATTCCACTCAGTTCTAATCCACCCGTTTCTTGCTGATAAGCCACACGACCACCTCCCAACATACTGATATGGTCACTGAATTTCAATGCCCGTTCAAGGTTATGAGTTGTAAAGAGTATTGTACCATCCAGCTCAGTATGTTCATGCAGTAGCGCTTCGAGTAGCTGGTCCCCTTCATCGTCAAGTCCTGTATTTGGCTCGTCAAGCAGGAGCAGCCGCGGCGAGTGCAATAAGCCTCGCGCCAATGCCAGGCGTTGTTGCTGGCCACGAGAGAGTGCGCCAGTACGTTCTCCCGCATACCTTGACAACCCTACCCGCTGTAGCATTCCGGTGGCACGCTCTCGTGCCTGCTTTACTGCGTACATGCGACCAAAAAAGAGCAGGTTCTCCAATGCCGTCAATTCGTCATAAAGATAGGGTTGGTGAGCCACAAATCCTACAAGATGGCGTACCTGTTGGGCCTCTCGTTCAATATCCCACCCGCCTATGTACACAGTACCCGCACCTGGTTTGATCAGCCCAGCCAGAATGCGCAGCAAGGTTGTCTTTCCAGCGCCATTCGCTCCAAGTAGTGCCATACGCTCGCCTTGATCGAGAAAGAGATCAATGCCACGTAAGACAGGCTTCAGACTAAAGCTCTTCTTGAGCCCCTTAATCTCCAGGTATGGAGCACTCACCTTATACTACTCCTATGACCTCTTGCCGCCGCTTTTAGCTGTTTTCTTGGACATAGTTGCTGTCGCGACTGGATCTGTACTCAGTAAACTACGCAGCCTTGCCTTCGTCTTGGCTCGGTGTTCCTGGTACTCCGCTTTCTTTATTTTACCAGTTTCATATGCAGTATCCAGGTCAAGCAATTCCTTGAGAAGCGCCTCCTGCTGATCTTTTGCAGACAGGCGACTTTGGTCGCCACCGCTACTGCGAGAGATCTGTATTTGTCTGCTCGGCGACTGACGTCTAGAGAGATGATAGACGAACCATGTTACACTCACAATTGCCAGCATCAGTATGAGTGCCAGGATGAGCCATAACATATTTTGATTGAGCGGTGGCGATGGGCTGGCAGCCGTTTGGGATACAGGCAAACCTTCGAGTTGTACATGAATCTGAGCACCGGCAAGCAATTTTTGGGCTTTGAATTGCTGGTAGGTACGCTGGTTGGCATTTACAGGCCCCTGTGAATTCAGCCCACTGGAACCGGCGTGAATATTGAGCGGCACCAACATTGAAAGATCGACAGTAGGATAGACAACAGTATACCTGAAGTCATAGCTTGAGGTTTTATAGGGTACCTGGAACGAAAACGCAAATTGCGACGTTCCTGGTGGCAGCGCGGCATTAGTGGCAAAGCCAGAATCTACCTGGACCACCTGGTACCCATTAAAGCCAGAGCTAAGTGACAATTTTTGCGCATTGTTTGGCAGCGAGAAGCGCAATGCGTTCGGCTTGCCACCATTCACCTGGAGTAATCCCACGTAAGTAGTCAGGCCCAGATTCTCGAAAAAGAAGTTTTCAGAAATGGTGATGAAGCCTTTTTGGGCATCGACCTTATCAATGAGTACATTGACCTGCACAATAGCAATATTCGCTATACTCGTCGTCGCATCGTAGACTATCAGGTTGATTAGCTGAACAGACCTGCTGCTAAGGTCAATCAAATCAGTATAATATTGTGCTCCCTGATATAGAGTATATACAGCATAATTGATAGTCTTATCTGTATCCAGGCCGCTAAAAGAGAACATACCATGAGCATCAGTAGTGACATTTGTGAGGTCATGCGCGTTGTCTCCCTGCGCCATCTGTAAGGTTACACTCTGTCCCACAACTGGCGCCTTGCGTTTCGTGCCATCCAGCAATTGTCCGTAAATGCGGCCCGTACCCGTGACCGTAGCGGCATGCGCCGGAGCAGTAAATGGGAATAGGAAGAATATGAGCGGTGTTAGCAAGGCAAGCATGAGTACTCGAAATCCAAGGAGACATTCTCCTGCCCCTACGCGGGCCATTTTGATCATACAATGCTCACTCTGTCGCATGCTCATCCTTTTCTTTCATCCTATGCAACTGCTCTTCAATCAGCTCATCAATTTCCTGCTCGTGCTCCCGGCGAGACTTCATTGCCAGGGCTGCTCGACGCATGTAGCGCGTATGCAATGAGCGATAATCAGTCTCAGCCAGGTTGCCAAGCTGATAATCTAGCTCAACTTCATGCAGAGCAGCCCGTGCAGTCCGCTCACGCTCAGCTTGAGCCAGGGAGGACGACGATGGGGTCAGAGGCATGGCCTGTGCTATCTTGATGGGGATACGACGATAAATTGGGTAGAGAACGAAGGCCAGTGCCAACGTACCCAGTAATATTGCGAAAAGGATTGGTAATAACTGCATCAGTTAGCCTCCCATTCAATGTTGGGGAGATGGGTGGCAAAAATGGGATCTTCAGCAGCAAGTTCTTGTTCAAGTTGCTGCTGGTAGTATTCCATGTCCTTCTCATGCCTCACATCAGTCCCGGTGGCACCATCTCCAGGCGAGACACAATCTGATTGAGTATGCCAACCGCGCAGGACAAAGAAGAGTAGCAGCGTGCCACCAAGTAGTAGTGCAATCGGTACGAGCCATGCAAGCAGCGTTAAGCCTTGCCATGGAGGAGACCACAGGATACGATCACCATAACGAGACACAAAATACTGGATCACCTCCGGCTCAGATTTGCCTGATTGCAGTTGCTGGCGAATAATCCCGCGCATTTGTTGTGATAGTGTAGCCGGAGAATCAGCCACCGATTCTCCCTGGCAGACCAGGCACTTCAACTGCGAGGCCACATCATGCACCCGTTGATCCAGCGTTTGCTGAGGAGGTTTGACTAGAAACACATAAAACCAGATGGAGCCTACTATTGCTGCTACAGCCAGGGCTAATAGGAACGAGCGCCGCTTTCTCATGTTGCATCCTCCTCTCCATGCACTACCCCCGCCCCTTGCACCACCCGTACCTCTACGGGTTCAGATTCGGCTTTGGGTATGGCATCTATTACATCAACGCGCCGTTTCCTTCTTGCAGGCCACCAGCAGATGATCCCGCCAAGCAGCATCACAAGGCCACCCAACCAGACCAGGGGTACGAGCGGGTTAATGAAGACGCGAATGGTTGCCTGTGATGGGCCTTGCCAGTTGGCGAGGAACACGTACAGGTCGGTCAGACCATAGGTTGTGATGGAGATCAGACTCGCAGGCTGATCAGCAAAGCTCCGGTAGAGTTGGCGGCCAGGATAAATATACTGCTGTAGCTCCCCACCGCGCCAAACTTGCAATTGCGCAGTCACTATCTCTACATCGGGATATTGGGTATCGATGTTGCCGAAATACACCAGTTTATGATCCGTAATATTGATCTCTTGCCCTGGTTTGAGTACAGCATCTTGCTGAACCTGGAAGAAATGTGAGCCAATGACTCCAACTGCTAGCATCACCAGTCCCAGGTGTACAATGTAGCCACCATAACGCTGCCTATAGCGCTCGAAGAGCATATACAGCGCGATTGGGTAAGGCTCTCCATGGCGGTGTCGCACACGCACACCACGCCATACCTCATAGAGAATCGCGCCAGCGGTAAATGAGCAGACAGCAAATGCAATGTTTGCCCAGATATCACGAATACCCACAAGCGGCAGCACAGCAGCACAAACTGCTGCAGCAAGCGCAGGAATGCCCAGGTTGCGTCGCAATGCGCGAGTAGATGTACGTCTCCATGCCAGCAAGGGACCGATGCCCATCGCAAGAATAAGCACAATAAAGATCGGTCCATCGACCTGGTTATAGAACGGTGGCCCTACGGTCAGAGTTTCATGGCGTATAGCATTGGAGATGAGCGGGAAGAGCGTACCCCACAAGGTTGCGAATGTCACGCCCACCAGCAGGAGGTTATTGAGCAGGAAGCTTCCCTCACGTGAAATCGCGGAGTCAAATTCTTGCTCAGGCCGCAATTTTGGTAAACGGAAAATGAATAGTCCGATGCTAAACACAATGACAATGCCAAGGAACGCCAGAAAATACGCGCCAATCGCAGAATACGCAAACGAGTGGACAGAACTGATGATGCCGCTGCGCACCTCAAAGGTACCAAAGATCGAGAGGGCAAATGAGGCGATCACAAGACTTAGGTTCCATACCTTAAGCATACCGCGCCGTTCCTGCACCATACTCGAGTGAAGAAACGCAGTTGCCGTCAACCATGGTAGCAGCGCAGCATTTTCCACCGGGTCCCAGCCCCAATAGCCCCCCCAACCCAGGACGTGATAGGCCCACCATGCTCCCAACACTAGGCCCGTAGTCTGAATTGACCATGATACCAGCATCCAGCGACGAATAGAGCGTAACCATTCGCTATCGAGTTTTCCGGTAATCATGGCAGCAACTGCGAAAGCAAAAGGCAGCGAAAAGCTCATATAACCCATCAGCAACATGGGAGGATGTACCAGCATGCCAGGGTCCATCAAAAGAGGATTCAATCCAACTCCATCCGGCAGAGGCACATGCAAGCGCACAAAGGGATTTGAAACGGTTGCCAGTACAACCAAAAAGAAAGTTTCGATGCCCATCAAGGTTGCCAGCACGTAGGGGACCAGCACAGCCGGAGCGCGTTTCGCCATAAAGACGAATATGGCTGAGAAGATCGAAAGCATCAATGCCCAGTACAGCAATGAGCCTTCTTGTCCACCATAAAAAGCCGAGGCAGTGAAATACCAGGGCATTGCCAGGCTTGAATGTTGTGCAACGTAGCTTACCCCGAAGTCATGTGTGAGAAACGAGATTGCTAAAGCTGCCGAGGCCAGAAGCAGAAAAAAGCTAACGGTCAAAACGCTGCGTTTGGCGCTGGCTATGAGTTGGGGTATTTCACGCGTTGCGCCTAATATGGCTACAAACATCGTATAGACGGCAAACCCTAAAGCCAGTATAAGTGCAATGATGCCTAGATCAGAGAAATACACAACAATTCCTTACGGCCCTGGTGTCGCAGTTTGGAACTTCGATGGGCATTTGGCAAGCAGCGTCTGAGCATGAAATGGCCCTTTGCCCGTATAATGACCCTCCACAACAACCTGAATGCCGGGACGGAAGATGTCGGGCACTATACCACTATAGACGACGGGCAGTGACTGTCCACTGTCCGAAATCACAAAACTGATCTGTTGGTTTTGATCATTGTGTATAATCGATCCCACTTGAACGACACCTGCTACTCGCACAGATTGCGTGGTGCAGACGCTACAGTTTTTCAGCTCAGAGACCGTTAAATAGTACACTGCATTTGCCTGTGTATTCGCATATATGAGATAGATCACAGCAGCCAGGATGGCAAGTCCGCCCAGGATGAAACTGATGGGCAGCCGCTTGCGCCGTCGCAACAAGGGCTTTTCTTCGTCCCGTGGCACACTCACAGCAGTTTGCATGATGCTACCTTCTAGTGGCTGTATTTCCGGTCTACTACTCTACATTGGTGCGATGGTCGCCTCAAACATTCCATTGAGGAGCGCACCTAGCAAAAATACCAGTATTCCCAGGGCTAACATCAGTTGTGGCGCTGCCTTGGAGAGGCGCGTCGTACGCTTTGCCAGCCGACGTATATTACTCTGTCCCAGATATATGGATAACACAAACATACCCAGCGCAATTATTATCTTCAGACCCAATACCACCAGGTATGGCCAACCCAGGGCTGTTGATGTAAGGCGGTCAAACGCCAGATACGCGCCACTCACCAGTAGAACTCCTATGCAGATATTCACCATTCGCCGGAAAAGTGTGGCAATCTGCGCGGATACTCCTGGAGCAGGCCCTCCACTATGCAATGCAGGCAATATAGCAACAAGATACAGGATACTTCCACCTACCCAGGCAGCGGCGGCCAGTATATGCGCCGTCCGAACAATCAAGCGAATCTCAAACATCGAATTTCCTGAAGACCGTCCAGGACATACCCATACAGCCGCCCGGGAGCTTAGCGGGTAATCAATTGCAGGTTGCTCTGCAACGTTTGCTCGGTAAGCTCAGAAGATACTCTGCTGACAACCACTCCTTGACGGTCAATAAAAAGCGTTTCGGGTGTGCCTGTTACTCCATAGCTTATAGCGGTTGAGCCACTCATATCTAAAACGTTTGGGTAGGTGATGCCATATTTCTGTAAAAAGCTCAATCCATCGCTCTTAGTATCTTGAAAATCGATACCGATGAAGACAACTCCTTTAGACTGTACGCGCTGCCATTGAGACTGCAAGAGAGGAGCTTCACTCACGCACGGCACACATGTTGAGTTCCAGACATTAAGCACAACCGGCTTTCCCTTGAAGTTGACCAGGGAAATTAGTGCTGCGGAATGCAAGCTCAGAACTCCCAAGGTAAAATTCGGCGCAGGATGCCCTACCAGAGGATCATTAAAACCGCCCTGACTCCGACCTTGAGCAGCATTCTGAGCAGGGGTCAGCAATTGTGTCCAAAGAAATACTAGAAGCCCTACATTCAACAGGCTTACGACGGCAAATATTGTAATGCTGCGTTTGCGTGAACCTTTTCTCCCTGCTGCCGGTATTTGCTTTTCCCCTTGTGAATTTTCAGGTACTGCGCCTCTGGCTTCCATGCTTCCCATTCGTTTCCTGCATGCTAGATGATACCAGACTGATTATTGTGCCTGGGCCTGATATCTGACTTGCAGCTTGAGAAGTAGACCTTACAGGCACCTGAATGTTTAGGTGCCTGATCGTTAGCGGAGGAAAAGAAAAAAGGCATCCTCAAAGGGATGCCTCCTAGGCTTATGAGCTACGACTTATGGGATTTTGCTGTTGCCTTAGAAGTTTTGGAACCCTTGTTACTGGCCTTAGCAGTCCCTGTTCCACTCGCATGAGCCTTACTCTCAGCCGTTTCCTGGCTCACTAGCTTAAAGAAGCGGCTCTGTTCACCGCTCGACAGGGAAGTCATCCGAACCTCTCTGCCTCCTACGCGGATGCTACTTTCTTTTCTTCACTACCTAAGCGTAACTATGCTTTCCGAGAAAAGCTGTACCATCGCTGGATTGAAAGCCTGCAAGTCCCTAGGACTGCGGCTGGTTACCCAGTTCTTATCACGCACTACTTCCTGGTCGACCCAGTTGCCGCCAGCATTGCGAATGTCATCTTGGATAGTATAGTAACTTGTCAGTGTTCGGCCTTTAACGAGACCCGATGAGACGAGCAACCAGGGGGCATGACAAATGACCGCAAAAGGCTTCCCTGCGGCTTGCGCACGCTTGACAAAGTCACGGGCTTTTGGCTCCATTCTCAGTGCATCAGCGTTAAGAGCACCACCGGGTAACATGACTGCGTCAAAATCATCGGGATTCGCCTGATCCAGAGTCATATCGACGTTGAAGGTATTGGCCTTGACATCGTGATTCATCCCCTGCACCGTTCCAGGTTTGGGAGAGATGATCTTTGTAGTTGCTCCGGCCTGATCAAGTGCCTTCTTTGGTTCAACCAACTCTGCCTGCTCGAAGTCCTGGGTTACCAGGATAGCAACACGCATTCCACTCAATGTATTTCCTTGCATAGCAAATCTCCTTCTAGCAACTTTGATTTTGGGGGGCACATAGAGTACACGTATTGGCCTGGAGGTTTGGAGACAGAAAGGAGTGCAGATCTACCCTATCTCAACCATCAATGGCTCACGCTCCGTCTTCGAGCCGAGCGTCCACCACAATAGGGCAACAATAACAATGACTAGGCCCAAAGCGCTAATAGTGATCTGTGTCATCAGTCCAATAAACGATAAGAGCAGGCCAACAGCCGTGATAAGAGGCCAGATGCTTGGAGCAGGGGCTGCAGCGCGCATCTCAGGTACAAGCTCCTGCCTGGATGCAGTTTCAACTCCTATTTCTTTAGTTGCAGCCAGCATCTGCTCGATAGTAGCCTGCAAGGCGCGTGCGTCGAAAGGCTTGGTCAGGCAGGTTACCTGCATTCGCAAGGCGTCGTGGTAGATTCCAACTGGTAGCAGGCAGTCCCATGTCAATACGACCATAGGTAAGGTGGAGAGGTATGGATGTGCCTGTACTGAGGATAGTAGAGAATGATTGCTTCCTGCTTCACCATCAATATCGAGCACTACAAGGCCAGGCTGTTGCGATTGGAGGATAGGTAGGTTTGTAGGAGAACTCGCCTCGATGACATGCATGCCACGATTCTGTAAACCAAGGGAGATCAATCGTCGTAATGACCTGTCTGCTTCAATAAGAAGCACAGTATGCCTGATTCCGTGCAGCATGTATACCTCTCATAACTGGCAAGCTACATCTTGCCACGCGCTTACGTCCGTGTATGTCCTTTGCGGAGAGCATACCTGCCCTACATTACGAATGCTTTGATGAAGGAGGGTCTATCCCTTACAATGGCCTGAATAGAAGAAA
>WNFX01003850.1_pt1 | contig 35520 bp, 27 predicted proteins | sample 5400111 | NCBI WGS metagenome assembly WNFX01 (sample SAMN13153363, study PRJNA577476) | soil metagenome | isolation source: 40 cm soil or saprolite under grassland replicate 1 | place: USA:California | collected 2016-06-15 | reverse complement strand
CGCTGGCCACCAGCGGGCAGCTTCTCCGTGCTGGCCCGGCTCCGTGAGAACTCATGGAACGAGCAGGCCAATCTCGTTCAGACGGTCATTAACGATCTGGAACAAGATCTGCGCGCCGACCGCGCGCTCCTGCTGGCGGTCCTGTCCGCGCCAGACAACGTCCTCAGCCGGGTCAGCTCGGTCACGCCAGGCGGGCCGGTGGAGGCGTGGATGGCGTTGTGCTGGATCGCGCAGGCGGTGTCGGAAGTGGTGAGCGGCCGCCTGCCAGTTCCTGTCTTCGCGCTCGGCGACGCCGACCTGCTGCTGCCGCTGGCAGCGCGGCTGCAATTCCTCGCGCTGTCCGAGCCTATGCGCTGGCGGGCCGAGCTCAGCCGCGCCTGGTGGGCCAGCGAGCCAGACCAGGCGATGGGCGGCAGCGAACTCGTCCGCCGCGTGCTCGGAGCCGGCACCTGGCTTGAATTCGTGGGCCGTTGCCGCCTGGCGCGGTACGCCTGGCTGCAGTTCCTGGATGCCTACCAATCGCATCCGTACCTGGCGCAGGCAGATCCGCGCGAGTTCGAGGAGGAACTGGCCGCCGTGGTGTACCGGCACCAGCCCGCCGGCTCAGCGCGCGGCCGCCCCTACCGCTGGGCTCGCTTTCCGCTCGTGCTTTCGGGAGATCCGCTGCCCGCCGCAGCGGCGGCAACGCCGGAGGACGCCGCCGTGATCACGGCTGCGGCCGAACGGCACCTGCTGCCCCGGTTCGACCTGGCCGCAGCGATCACACTCGCCAGCTATGCGCCCAGCAGATGGGGCATGGCCTGGCGGATCGCCGGCACGGCTGCGGCTGCGGCCGCGGCCATCGCCTCGGTCACCTACGCGGCGCTGCTACATGTCCAGCTCGCAGCCGTGCTCGCCGCATCGTGCTACGGGCTGATCGGCGCGGGTGTGGTGGCGTTCGACGCCCCCTGGTCCTGGCAATGGCTGCTGAGGCTGCCCGCGGCCAGCGCCGTCGGCCTGTTCGCGCTGGTCAGCCTGCTGCCTGGCGGCTGGCTGGAAACCCGCTCGCCAGGCTGGGTCTCATATGGCTGGGCGGCACTGGCCGTGCTGGCTGGCGCCGCGTCCGGCTACCTGATCATCGAGGCGCGCAACCACGGCGTCGGGCGGTGGCAGGCCGTGTCCCGCTCGGCCGCGGTCGCCGCGATCGGCACCGTGCACGCGTTCATGGTGAGCGTGGTCGGCCTGGTCTGGGTCGCGCCCGCGTTCATCGGCAAGGGCAGCAATCTGGCCGCGTTGTGGCGCAGCCCCGGCTACGCGCACGCCGGCCGGCTGCTGCTGCTCGCCGCGGCCTGGTGCCTGGCCATCGGGGTGTTCTCGCAGATCCTGTGGGACGACCGGCCGATCACCATGCCGCTTTCCCATCTGCAATGGCGTTCAGGGGAGTAGGGCCGATGACCCCACCGTCCGGCTGGACGACAGTCAAGCTGCAAGTCACCACCCCGCTGTTCAACGCAGGGCACGAGCAGACCGGCAGCGGCATCCGGGTTCCCTCTGTCCGCGGGGCCATGCGGTTCTGGTTCCGGGCACTGGCCGGTACGGTCGCCGGGCCGGACCTGGCGCTGCTGGCCCTGCTGGAGGAAGCCGTCTTCGGCAGCGCCAAGCTCCCGTCCGCGATCAAGATGCGGATCCGCGTCCAGCCCCCGGCGTGCCGCGATCGCCAGCCGAACTTCATCCGCCAGCCCGGGCCACGGCCAGGCCACCGCCCCGCGGCGGTCGGACGTGGCGGGCTCCGGCAGGGCCGGGACGACGGGAAGTGGATCGCCTACCTGCTCGGCCAGGGCCTGGCTGATGCGGTCGATCGCGCGCTGCTCCGCGATTTCGTCGAGCCGGGCAAGAGCGTGGAGATCGACTTCCGGTTCAGCGGGAACGAGGACGCTGGCGCGCTTGCGCTGGCCGCGCTCTGGCTGATGTGCGCGTACGGCGGCCTGGGAGCGCGCACCCGGCGGGGCTTCGGCGGCCTTCGGATCACCGGCTCATCCAGTGACTTGCCGGGGCACTGGACGGAAGAATCGCTGCTCTCACCCGGCCTTGACCACTACGGCAAGCTCTTGGCCTTGTGGCCGAGTGAGGTGGTCAGCCAGTCGCAGCAGGCCATGCTCACCTTGGCACGCCTGTCCGGCGCGGACGTGCGCCGGCCCGAAGGCGGTGAGGCCTGGACCAGCCGGCCGTCCTACCCGGTACTCAGCCAACACTGGACGCGCGCCGCCTTGTGGGCCGGCAACACCGAGCCGGACTGGAAGAGAGTGCTTGGCTTCGCGGGCGAGCAGTACCGGTGGTTCCGGGCGCGCGAAGACTCCCCGGGTGTCCCTTACCGGCCGCAGATCAAGACACCGGAATGGCTGAACGTCACCGGCCACGGTGATGACCGGTTCGGGCTCGGCGCGCTCGGCCTGCCAATTGTCTTCAAGAAGGATGGTCCGACTGTCCACGCCGATCATGCCGAGCGCGGCAGGCCTGCGCCGCTGCGCCGCGCATCGCCGCTGTGGCTGCGCGCCGTGGGCGAAGAACAGCGCTGGAAATTGTTCTCCTTCGCCTTCCAGGCGGCGTTCCTGCCCGATGACGCGGCGGTGCATATCTGGCGCGGGACCAGGCAACGCAAGGCGATGACGGTCACCGACGACGACCTGGCCGAGCGGACCGACGGGTGGATCGACGCGATGCGCGGCCGTCAGAACTTCATCCGCAGCCCGGAGCTGCGGTGAACCGCAGGCGGGAGCGCAGATGCCGACACTGATCGAGACCCGGCTCCAGGCGGGACGGCTGCTCACTCCGTGCGGTGCGGACGGGAGCGGCATGATCCGGCAATGACAGCCTGCGACCACCACGGTGTCGGCGCTCACAACTGCGCCGGCGCAGCTCAAGGATGAGATCGATCATGCCCGTCGCCGTGGAGCTATTCCTGAAATCCGACTGGCCGCTGAAGCCCGATACGCATCAGCTGCACGGCCTGGCATGCGCGCTGTGCGAGACCGATACGGCCGTTGATCATCTCGGACACGACAAGCCCTTCGCAGTCTGGCCGCTGCAGCCAGCTCCTGGCACTGCCGCGCCCGCGTGGGTAGTGCGCGTCGCATGGCTGCGCCCCGGCCCGCCGCCGACCGGGCTCATCGGTCTGGACAAGCTGCGCCTGGGCCACGTGACATGCGCCGTCACCGAGGCCACGTACCGCACCGCCAGTCATGCGCAGATTGCCGGCGGGGCGGGTGCCGGGCAGGCGGGCCTGATGTTCCGTTCGGCAACTTATTTTTCGCATAACGGGTCCGACGTGGTGGTCCCAGATCCCCGGCTTATTGTCGGCTCGTGGCGAAGGAGCTGGAACGCCTCCCTGCCAGATGGCGATCCGCTGCGGATCGGTGATGACGAGTGGCGGGAAGTCCACCGGACCGCACGCCTGGGCGGATTCGAGCTCCGCACCACGACGATGGACTCCGGCCGCGGCTACAACCGGACCGGATTCACCGGCTCGGCGACGCTGAAGCTCGGGAAGCAGGCCCCGGCATCGGCTCGATCGGTCCTCGGCACGCTGGCCAGGTTCGCAGAGTTCTGCGGAACCGGCGCCCAGACTACGCATGGCTTCGGCGCCACCAGCCTGGCCGGTCCCAGACGGGTCGGCTGAGTGGGCGAGTTGCTCGCGCGCGCGTTCACCGAGCAGGCGCTGCTCGATGCCTGGGCCGACGTCAGGGAGGCCGCTCTCGCAGATGGCGATGGCGGGGCCGAGGTGGACCGGTTTGAAGCGGCCGCGGCACGGCACATCAGCCAGCTGGCCGAAGAACTGGCGGATGGCTCCTTCAGCCCGCACCCGGTCGTCAGGGTCGAGATCGCCAAGGACGGCGGGATCCGCCGGCTGGGAGTACCCTCGCTGGTCGACCGGGTGGTAGAACGCGCCCTGCTCGCCGAGCTGGATCCGGTCATCGATCCGCTGCTGCTGCCGTGGAGCTTCGCCTACAGGCGCGGGCTCGGTGTGCGCGACGCCGTGGCGTGCCTGGTCGAGGCGCGGGAGTCCGGATCCGCGTGGGTAGCACGCGCGGACATCGATGACTGCTTCGACCGCATTCCGCGCTGGGAAGTGCTGCGACGGCTGAAGGAGTGCGTAGCGGATAGCCAGGCCGTCGATCTGCTGCGCCGGTTCATGGACCGTCCGGTCGTCGGCGAACGCGTCATGCCGGCCAAGAGAGGTTTGGGCCTGCACCAAGGCAGCGTTTTGGCACCGTTGCTCAGTAACCCGTACCTGGATGCGTTCGACCGGGCGATGCTGGCCGCCGGCTACCGGGTCATGTACCTGGATGCGTTCGACCGGGCGATGCTGGCCGCCGGCTACCGGGTCATCAGGTATTCCGACGACATGGCGATCCCGGTGGCCGACCGGGCTGCCGCAGAGCGCGCCCTTGCCGACGCCGCCGAAGCGCTGGAGGATCTGCGCCTTGATCTGGACCCGGTCAAGAGCCAGGTGGTCAGCTTCGACGACGGCGTGCCCTTCCTCGGCACGACAGTCACCGCGACCACGAGCCCAGGCGCCATGGCGCTGTCGCACCCGCTGGAGACGGTGGTGTACGTCGACCGGCCGGGCAGCCTGCTTCGCAGCCGGGGTGACCGGCTTGTCGTGGAACATCAGGACGAGGTTCTGTTCCGGCTGAATCTGAGGCGCGTGCGTCAGGTGGTGTGCTTCGGCAGGGTAGGCATGACGACGCCGTTCCTCCACCGTGCGGTACATGACGGAATCGACGTCGTGCTGCTCGATGAGCATGGCGGCGCTGGCGGCAGGCTCACGTCGCTGGAATACGGTGATCCGACCGCCCGGCGCGCCCAGTACCGGCTGGCTGACGACCCGCCAGCAGCTCGTGAGCTCGCCCGCGCCTTCGTGGACGGCAAGATCGCGAACATGCGCGTCGCCCTGCTGCGCGCAGACCGCCGGGGCCCCAGCGCCAGCCGCGCCGACATTGCAGAGACCATGGCGATCTCCCGGCTGCTGCTAGCGGAGACGAACTCGATCGAGGAGATCATGGGCTACGAGGGAACGGCGACCCGCGAGTACTTCCGCTGCTGGCAGGAAGAGTTCGGCCCGGACTGGGGATTCAGGGCACGGGAGCGCCGCCCGCCGCCCGACCCGGTGAACGCCATGCTGTCCTTCGGCTACACGATGCTCGTGCACGAGGCCGTCGCCGCACTGGGAACCGCAGGCCTCGACCCGGCCGTCGGTTTCCTGCACCAGGCCCGGTGGGGCAGGCCGAACCTGGCGCTGGACCTGATGGAAGAGTTCCGGCCCGTCATCGTCGACGCCGTAGTTTTCCGATGCCTGGCCACCGGCATCCTCCGCCACGAGGAGTTCGACACCACGCCGGCGACCGGCTGCCGGATGAACCCGAGAGCCCGCCACGCGTTCCTCGCCGCCTATGAGCGGCGCATGCTCACCCTGTTCACCCACGAGCCGACAGCCCGCCGGGTCTCCTACCGGGTCGGACTGGGACTCCAGGCCAGGGCCCTGGCACGGACCATCCTCGACCCGGACCGGCCGTACCGTCCGGTCCGGTGGAAATGAATATCGCTCGCGAGGCCAGACCCTGGCGGGCACGATGCGTTACCTGATCACCTACGACATCGCCGATGACCAGCGCCGCGAAGACATCGCCACACTGCTCTCCGGCTACGGCCCGCGCGTCCAGCTGAGCGTCTTCGAATGCGATCTTCGATCACGTCAAGAGGCCGCAGGACTGCGAGCCAAGCTCAGAGAGCTGATCAGCCCCGTCGAAGACCAGATCCGCTTGTATCCACTCGACGAGCAGGCCATCAAGGCCACCATCGTCCTGGGCGCCCGTGTCATCGAGGAACGCCAGGACTTCTGGATCATCACATGAGCCGGTACAGCACTCCCGCCGAAACGCCCAAACGGCCGAGGTTGGCGCACCGCGAACACCCAGGTCAACGGCCTGCCAGCATCGCCTCGGCCTCGAATCCTTGCCGAACTGGCCCCATCCCCGAGAGGATGGCGGAACGGACACCAAACACCCAGCTCACAGCCACCCCAAAACCGCATCCGTCGCAAACCCCAGCCCGACACCGAGGGCATAGAAACGAACCTGTGCGACTCCGCCGCTGTAGTGCCAGTCGTCGCAAACCCCAGCCCGACACCGAGGGCATAGAAACTGAAGATGATGCCAAGCGACAGTCGCAAACCCCAGACACCGAGGGCATAGAAACCCGTGGCCGCGCTTGCCGAGCCAACTACTATCGTCGCAAACCCCAGCCCGACACCGAGGGCATAGAAACACGCTCCATGGACGATGTGCGCCGCCCCGGCTGGCGGTCGCAAACCCCAGCCCGACACCGAGGGCATAGAAACGGTTTTCAGGACGCTGCACGCGTCCATGTATAGTCGCAAACCCCAGCCCGACACCGAGGGCATAGAAACCGGCGGCGGCATCGTGGCGTCGCGGGTGCTCCAGTGTCGCAAACCCCAGCCCGACACCGAGGGCATAGAAACCTATAAGCGCTATATGTTGGAATTCCGATTCCAAGTCCTACAGTCGCAAACCCCAGCCCGACACCGAGGGCATAGAAACAGAACAACACGGCCCCGATCGCGATGACATTGGTCGCAAACCCCAGCCCGACACCGAGGGCATAGAAACCCGTGGCCGCGCTTGCCGAGCCAACTACTATCGTCGCAAACCCCAGCCCGACACCGAGGGCATAGAAACACGTCGGGGGGCGAACCTCGATAAGCTGCTCGCCGTGGTCGCAAACCCCAGCCCGACACCGAGGGCATAGAAACCCGATCCAGAAGTAGTCGTAGCCCGCAGAATGAGGCGGTCGCAAACCCCAGCCCGACACCGAGGGCATAGAAACCCGCCGGGGACGACGCGCACGCACAGGCGGAGCTGGTCGCAAACCCCAGCCCGACACCGAGGGCATAGAACCGCGATGAGCGCGAAGCCCGGGAAGTCGGCCATGACCTGGTCGCAAACCCCAGCCCGACACCGAGGGCATAGAAACGGCAGGCGAGCGCCTGACCGATGATGTAGGGGGCGTCGTCGCAAACCCCAGCCCGACGTCGAGGGCATAGAAACCCGGGCATCTTCCGGTGGCGAGATCTGTTGGCGGTCGCAAACCCCAGCCCGACGTCGAGGGCATAGAAACGACGCGTCGACGAGGCCGACTCCTACGAAGCTGGGGCTTGTCGCAAACACCAGCCCGATGTCGAGGCATAGAAACAGACCGTGACCCGGCCGTCGCCGGGGACTCATACACGCGGGGATCGCTGGTCCCGCTGGATTGCCATTGCTGCCGCCGTTCGCCTGGCCCGCACGCCAGGCGCGGAAGGGACTCCTTTTAGGTTCGCTGGCATTGCCGGGAAGCTCTCGGCCGCCATGCGCACGGCGGACCTGGCCATCGGCGATCTGCTTGCCGCAGACCTTGCCCGGATGGACCGCTGCGCGGACTCCTTGGCGTCTTCGATCAGCTTGCGGGCTGCGGCGTCCATCGCCCTGGCGCGCATCAGCACAACGAGCTCGGTGCTGCCCGCGTTGCGGACCGCCCGTTCCACCCAGCCAGGCCGCGCTGACACTGCATGCTCCACGCCAGCCGGGACAGACACGGCCGGTCCCCCAGCCCGGTCGCTGGCCGGCAGGCGCTTGTTCACATCCCGCGCACTCTGGATCGCCGCTCTTGCCACCGCCCGGATCCGGCTTGGCGTGTTCATCGTGACCGCAACTAGATCCAGGTCGCTGACCAGGCGGTCGGTCGCGGCGGCCGCGGCGTCGTAGACGGCGATCAGGGCCGCGGCGCGAGCCGGGGGAGGTCTCCAGTACCGGTGCGGCACGTCCAGGTATTCGGGCAGCGTCCGGGTAGGCACATAGATCCGGCCCGCGCAGACGGCGGTGCGGACGGCGCACGCGTCAGCGGCAGCCACGCAGGCCAGGGCCTCGGCGGCGTGGTGGATCGCGCCCGCGACCACAGCGGCCTGCCGTGTGTCCGGCGCGAGCTGGGCGCTCGTGCGAACCGGGGAGCTGCGCGAGCGGATCGGGGTCCAGCCGGGGTCGGTGAACGCAAGCCGGCCGAGCCGGACGACCAGGTCGCTGGTGTCGGCAATACCTGGCGCGGTCAGGCCGCCGATGCCGGTGGTCATATCGGTCCAGGCCGCCGTCACCTCCCGCCAGCAGGCGCACGCGCCCGACGCCGCCTCCGCCGCGCCGAGCAGCTGCGCGGCCATGGCACCGGATAACCGGCCTGTTGCCTGGCCGAGCGTCCTGAGCATGATCTCGCTGATGTTGCAGATCACTGCGGCCCCGGTGCCGGTCCAGCGCCACGAATCGGCAGTCATCGCCGGGGACCAGGACACCCAGTCCGCGGCGGCTGGCGCGATGACGCGCAGCCGGGCTGCGCTGACCGCGATGCCATCGGCCAGCTCCCCTGCCGCCTCCGCATCCTGTGGCGGCCGTGGTTGCGGAGGGATGTTCGCCGGGATCGCGTGCAGCAGCTCGGCACCTGATCCGGCTCCCGGACGGAGCTGAGTCGATGACCAGGCGCCCCTCGGCGGCGATCGCTGCCGCGAAGGCGAACGCCGGAAAGAGCGCCGCTGAGCGCTCCTGGCCGTCCCGGCAGCCGCTGAGCAGCATGGTGAACGCATCCCATGCCGCGGCCAGCAGCTCAGCAGGCTGACCGGCCGCGGCGAGCCGTGTCAGCAGTTTGTCAATATCTGTCATCACACCCGCCTTTCTCGATGCCCAGGGGCGACAATCCTGGCCGTTGCCGCGCCTGGGGCGGCAAGGCGAACGACCGCTCCTGTGGACAGGCGGCCCGAAGCGCGATCCGGCCTGCCAGATCGCCGTCGGCCGGATCCGCGATCCGCTGACGACCCAGCCGCCAGGCATTCCGGTTCCTGCTGATCCCCGGCGCGCCCCGCGCGGAGCGGCAGTCCCCGCTCCGCTGGTTCCGCGGACGGAACGTCGCCCGCGCACCGCGAACCGCCAAGCCCGTTCCGGTCCGTATCGCTCCCGGAAGGAGCAACGGCATGCCGGTGCCCGGAGCCCGGTGCCCGCGATGTCCGGGACAGCCAACCGGCAGGACAGCCGACCGCCGGTCCTGCCGGGGTGTTCGCGCCAGGGCACCGCACGAGGAGAGCGGCCGATGCTGCCCAGCCACCGTTAATGACGAGCCGCGCACCGCGTCAGTAAAGCGATCGCGGGCGGCGCAGCACGCAAGCTGCCCGGAGATGCCCGTGTGCAATTAGTTACCCCCTGAACTGTGCCGTACGCCGGTGAACTATAGCGAACTCAATTGCATTATCAGCGCCTATCACAGCCAGCGCTGCGAGCCGGACCGCAGCGCAGAACCCATCAGAGATCAGCACTCTGAGCTGCGATTTCTTGTTCTCAGGCCAGAATCCTACCATCGTAAACAAGCATCAAGATAAGGCGCGAGACCTTGATCAGGGAAACAGCCGGAAGCAACGCGAAGCAAGATATGCATAAACCCGGAATAACTCTGGACCGGGCGCGGTCCAGCGGCACATAATTGGCGACAGCGCTATTAGAGGGAAAGAGGCGTGCACCGGCCGGCGGCCGGCGGGCGGCACCAAAGAGCAGACATAGGGGATGCTGAAATGGTTGACACAGGCACGGACCGGGGACGCGCCGGCGCGACGCCAGCCGGGCGGCGATCGCGGCAGCCGGCCGGGCGGGTCCGCAGGGTGGAGTTCACGCTCACCGATGAGGAGTTCGCGGACCTGGATGCCGCCGCGAGCCGGGCCGGGCTGGCCAGGGGCGCGTACGCGGCGCAGGCGGCGCTCGCTTCGGCGCGAGGCGACGCCGGCCAGGCCGGCGCTCCGCTGCGGGAGGCGCTGGCGGAGCTGATCCGCTCCGCCGGATTGGTCCGCCGGATCGGCGTGAACTTGAATCAGGCGGTGGCGAAGCTGAACGCCACAGGCCAGCGTTCCGGCGATCTCGTTCCGTACGCGGCGGAGAGCGCGCGGAGAGCACGCCGCCTGGACTCGGTCGCGGACGAGCTGCGGAAGAGGCTTCCGTGATCGGAAAGGTTCTCCGCGGCGAGCGGCCCCACGGGCTCATCTACTACCTCTACGGTCCTGGCCGGCATGCCAAGCACACCGACCCGCACATCGTCGCCGGGTGGCGGCACCCCGCCGAGCTCGAGCCGCCACTGCGGCCCTGCGGCGGGCGGGACTTCCGGCGCCTGAACGGCTTGCTCCAGCAGACCATCTCCGCGCTCGGCACCCGCGCGCCCGGCCGCCCGGTCTGGCATTGCACGATCCGATCCGCCCCCGGCGACCGGATGCTCAGCGACGACGAGTGGGCTCGCGTCGCCAGGGAGGTCATGCACCGCACCGGCCTGGCCCCGGACGGGCAGGAAGACGACGCGATCCGGTGGATCGCCATCCGGCACGCTGACGACCACATTCACATCGTCGCGACCCTGGCCCGCCAGGACGGCGGCCGGCCCCGGCTGTCGAACGACTACTACCGGGTCCGCGAGGCATGCCTCGCGGTAGAGAGCCGGTTCGGGCTGCGGCGCACCGCACCCGGTGACCGCACCGCGGCCGCCCGCCCCACCCGCGCCGAGACCGAGAAGACCCGCCGCCGCGGCTGGCACGAGGCCCCCCGCATCACCCTCACACGCGAAGTCAGCACAGCGGCGGCCATGGCCTCCAGCGAGGTGGAGTTCTTCGCCCGGCTGCACAAGGCCGGGGTGCAGGTCCGCATGCGGCTCAGCACCCGCAATCCCGATGAGGTCACCGGGTATGCCGTCGCGCTCCCCCGCGACACGACCAGCGGCGGCGAACCGGTGTGGTACGGCGGCGGCAAACTGGCCGCCGACCTCACCCTGCCCAAGCTCCACCAGCGCTGGGCCGGCGCCGCCCCCGGCATCCGCCCGGCGGCCGACGGCCGGTTCTCGCCCGGCGAGCGAGCCGCGATCTGGGAACACGCCGCCCGCGCGACAGCGGACGCGGCCGAGCAGATCCGGCATCTCACCGCCACCGGCCAGCCGGCAGCGGCCGCCGATGCCGCCTGGGCGGCGGGCGACGTCCTGCACGCGGCAGCGTCAGCGCTGCGCAGCCGCGTGGTCCGGCAGGCGGCCGGCGCCTGCGACCGGGCCGCGCGCACCGGATACGGCCGAATCCCGCGGCCGACGCCCTCCGGGGCCGGCCTGCGCCAGGCCGCCCGGCTGCTGTCCGCGGCCGCATTGGTCAACGGCCGGGACGAGCGGCCAGTACGCCCGCGGACCTGCTGCCTCCAGGGTGATGACCGGTCCTGCCGCCGCGACATTCCCGGGCCGCCAGCCCCCGCGCCAGCCCGATCCCCGTGCCCGCCGGCCAGCCACCCGCCCGGCCGGACCAGGGCCGCGGCGCGGGCCATCCCCGCCCAGGCCGCCACGGCCCGCCCGGTGACCAGGCCCGCGCGGCGATCACGAACGACAGCAAGGAGACCAGCACATGGAACCGGCCCGCTACACCGATCCCCTGGAGGAAGCTCTCAGCCACGGCTCACAACGGGTCGCCCAGCTCGCCTCCCTCGCCGGGGCGATGACCCAGGTCGTCCTTCACCGGCGGGCACTGCACAACGCCAGGACCGCCGCCCGCGACGACGAGCACGCCGCCCAGATCCTGCACGAGCAGGAACGACTCCTGCGCCAGCAGGCCAGGCTCGGCTGGGCCCCGGCCCACGACGCCGGGTGGCTCACCCATGCTGACCTCCGCGACACCGCCAGCGCCTGGGCCAGCGCGGCCAGCCACGCCGACACCGACCCCCTCGCCGCCTCCGCGCTGCGCAAGTGCGAGGACCGGCTCCGCGACCTGCACCCCTACGCGATGGCACGCTATGACCGGCTCCGCGGCGACGGCGTGAGCCCGCTCGACGCGATGCGCGAGACAGCCCCGCTGTTCAGCCGCTCCCCCGACGTACGGGTCGGCGACCCGCCCACCGCCCGGCCCGCCCTCACCACTCCCGGCCAGGACATCAGCCGGCCGGCGGGCCGACCGCCCGTGGCTACAGCGGACGGCGGACCTCAAGCGGACGCCGATGACAGCGCCGAACTGCGCGGCCGGCAGATCATCACCAGGTTGCGATCCCGCGCACGATCCGCCGGACGGGCCGACCCCGGACCAGACGAGCTGGCCATGATCCTCGAAGCCGCGACCAATCTCCCGCACGCCGTGATCGACAAGATCACCCGGGCGGCAGCCGCGCAGACCCGCCGGGGCGGGCAGACGGGCAGCACCACCACGGCAACCAGCGGCACCGGCCTGACCACGGCCATCGCTCCAGCCACCGCAACAGAACACGACCGGACCGCGGCACCGGCGCCCTGGTCCGGCCAAGCCGGCACCCGATCATCAGCACACGACAGGTCCGCAGCGGATCTGGCAGCCGAGAGCTTCCCGCACGGCGCCGCCGGTGCCTCCCGGGCCGCAGCCAGCTCCGCGACCGTGCGCCCGGCCCGGCTGGCACATGCCCCTGTGGATAACAGGCGACCCGGCCCGCCGATGTGACAGCGTGGCAGGCGGAGGTATGCCATGAACGCGTTAGCCCACAGCTATGTCTTCTGGATCGCCCTGATCGTCGGACTGCTCGCCCTGTACATCCTGCCGACCGTCATCGGCATCGTGCGCGGCGTGGAGGGCCTGGGCTGGATCATCGTGATCAACCTGCTGCCCACCGGCATAGGCTGGCTCGCCGCCCTGATCGGAGCACTTATGCTCCCCCGCCGCGAACCCCCCGGCCCGCCGCCACTACCTCAATACGGCGCAATCGGCTACCCGCACCCGCCCACTGGCCAGCAATACCTGGCACAACCAGACCCATGGCGATTCGGCCAGTGAGCCAGTCCCGGCCGACTCCGATCTGAGCCTCCCCCGGTCCCTGGCATCGGTACTCCCACATACCCGAGCAGGCCGCCTGAGCTGGGGCAGGGTCAGCTTAGTGAGCTGCCTCGTATTGGCGGATGATGTCGGCGCTGATCCGGCCGCGCTCGGAAACCTTCAATCCGGCTGTCCTGGCCCAGGCCCGGACGGCCGTGCGATCGGCAGACGAGCCAGTCGCCCGGCTGGCAGCACGACGACCCTTCCCACTCGGCACTCGCCGGCCAGCCTCGACGAACGGCGCGAACGCCTTCTCCAGCTTCGCCCGGTTCTTCTTGCCGAGGTCGACCTCGTAGGTCACTCCGCCGAGGCCAAACGAGACTGCCTCGGCGTTCACAGAGCCGTCAAGGTCGTCGGTGATAATCACAGATACGCTTCTAGACATAGCACAGATAGTCCGGCCTGAGATGACAGGTTGTCAACTTAACACACGCCGAATCGAACAGCCACGCGGTCCACAAGCCGCCAGACACGCCTGAGCAACACGGTAGGACCGCCATTGCCAGATCGCCTCTCGCGCCGCCGACATTAGCCAGGATCCTGACGTTCGCGAGGTATTCCACCCCTCATTCACGAGCTTCATCACGGCCGCAGGCACGTCGCCCTGACAGGCAATATGAAACACAACTTCAGCGCACTCCACGCCGCCATTCTCGCGCAACCAGACCTGCAACGTTCACCAGATAGCAGGCAACCCTCATCACCTGTAGTACTCCCCGGCATCGGGCAGGTCGAGGCGGATCACGTAGACGGCACGGCTGGCATCAGCCGGGTCGGTGAGGAAGCGGACACGTTCGCCGGTGCGGATGGTGCGGAAGCCCTCGGTCACGATCTCGGCGTAGCTGAACGAGCAGGTCTGCCCGGTCTGGTCGTCTCGGACAAAGTAGGTACCCAAGCGCCCGCCGGGACCGCTGCCTGACGGGCGGCGGTCGACAACCCGCCCGAACCGCTGGCCACCACCGACGCCAGCCCCGCTGGCCCGCCCCGCCGCCGGCGACCGCTGCGGCATATCGCGCGGGGTACTCATCCGACATCCTGTGCACATCGGAAACCGACGGCATTGCTGGCGCCACGGCGACGATAGGTGCCCTTGGACGATGCCTGAATGGCGCGGTACGGATTGTCGAACGAGCCGCCGCAGATAACGGCCTCGCCCAGATCCTCCAGCACCGTGCCCGTCAGCTCCCAGACATTGCCGGCCATTTCCCGGACCCCGAAAGGCGACACGTTGCGCGGGTGCGCGTCAACGGGCCCGGGCAGCGCGTCCCCGAGCCGGCCCCGGTCGAGTTCCGCCCGCCACGCCTCGTAAGTGATCAGCGGGTGATCGCTCCAGGAATCGGCGCAGTTCGCGGCGGACAAATCGACCTCATCACCCCATGGGAACAGCCGGCCGTCGAAGCCACGCGCGGCGGCCTCCCATTCCAGCGACGTGGGTAGCCGCTTGCCCTCGAACCGGGCGAACGCGTACGCGCTCCACCAGTTGACCCCGATCGCCGGATGGTCATCGTAGGCCGGGTCGTCGTAGTAATCAGGGATCCGCAACCGGTCTCGCCACGGAAGGTGCGTGTACCCGGCTGGAATGTCCGGGTGATCCCATCGCGCCGACCCCTCGCTGGCGACGGCTTCGAGAAACCGCCTGTACCGCGCGACGGTGACCGGGAACCGGTCCAGCCTGACCGGCCGCTCGATCCGCCGCAGCATCAGCTCGTGGCTAGGGCCGACCAGATAGATGCCCGCAGGCAGCACGCAGTCATCGGCACCACCGCCGTCGCCGCGGCGGCACAAGAATTCCCGCACCTGCTCGGTCAGCCTCGGCCTGCCCGCGGCCACGAGAGCGGCGTCCCGGCCATCCGGGCTCCGCAGGAACTCAGCGGCCAGCAATTCCTGATAAGCCCCATGCCGGAACGCGAGCCCGTTACCGGAAGCATCCACGGCGCGGAACAGGTCCCGGAACCGGAACCCGTCGAACACGATCCTGCCGCCGACGAACGCCGTGACGCCGAACTCGTTGACCAGCTCGATCAGGCTGAAGGTCGTTACGCCGCGCAGGAACGCCAGCCCGAAGAAGCCAGCCATCGCGGGCACCAGTCCTGGCCCGGCAACCTGCGCAAGGTGCCGCGACACCAACTCAGCCAGTACGCTCTGACCACTTGACCCGCCCGCGCCAGATGCCGCCAATCCGGTCGGCTCTAGCTCCCGCTCCAACTGCTCCTCAAGCAACGACTTCCCGGCCGCGTCATCGCGCAGCCGCAGCACCGAGAACCGCGGCACTCGCAGCGGATCAACGCCATGGGCATGCAGTTGCTGGATCAGCTTCTCCGACATCAGGCTGGTGCCATCCATCAGCCGCCGCACCTGCGGTGAAGTCTCAAGGAACGACACCCGCGAGGTCATGACCACCGCCGACTCGGCCGACAGCACGTCGCTGAGTTCGGCGAACAATTCCAGGAAGCCCGCCTGCGTCAGCGCTGGCACCGCCTCATCGAAGCCGTCCAGGGCGCAGAGCACCGAACCGGCCCGGGCGAAATAGCAGATCACCGGGAACACGTACGCAGCCTCGACCGCCATGTACGGCGCGAGCATCCGGGTGACGAATTCGGCGAACGGCTCGGCGCGGCCCTTGACGCTCAGGTCGAAGAAGAAGCGGTATCGCCGCGCCCCGGCGACCGCCGGAGAGACGACAAGCTGCTTGAGCAATGTCGTCTTGCCGCTGCCGGGCCGGCCCACGATCAGCAAGTTGCCCCCGCTGAGCGCCACCTGTTCGAGCAGATCTGAGGCGGACCCTGCCTCGGAGATCTCCATCTGGCAGCAACGCTCATCGGTGGTCAGCAGATCGCCGGTCACCGGGACGGCGGTCGCGTCGAACCGCGCACCAAGACCAGCGACGTCAGCCAGATGACGACCCAAGTCGACGAACGCGTCCATGAAGTGGTCGTAGCTGACCACCCGGCAGTCTTCCCACAGCGGCTCGGGGACCTCCCCGCCGCCGCCTTCCTCCAAGATGAGGAACCGGGTGAGCTTGGGCAGCTCGGTGTGCAGCAGCTCCCCGCCGGTGACGGCCAGGACCCTGGCGACCTCGTCAGCGTTTCGGCTGAGCAGCAGCTCGACATACTCGCTGCGGATGCCGCGCTCGCGGACGAACAGCTGATACACGGTGTGCTGCGAAAGCTCGAACCGCTTGGCCGACCGGTAGTCCAGAGCCACGTAAAGCCCGGCGAGGAACTCGGCCTTCGCGGCGACCGCCGGCGCGAGCCTGGGCGCATGACCGCTGAGCGCGCCGCTGCCGGTGCTGGTGTACCAGGCCAGCACGTCGAGCAGCCGGCGAACCGCGGTAAGCCCGTCCTCGTCGGCCACCTGGTACCCGTCATGGGCTGACCGGTTGCGCAGTCGCTGGATGTCATGCAGCGCCTCGATGACCGCGTGGCTGCGGATATACGGCCGGCACCCGTTGATTAAGTCCTTCAGCGTCTTCCCGGCCGGGGATCCCGGCACATCGTGATGCCGCCAGAGCTGCTTGAGCAGCCGTTCGGTGATCTTCCCGACCAACGCGATCGCGTTCTCCGGGTAACCGTCGCCCAGCGACTGAATCGGCCGTTCGAAATCCAGCCCGAGGTAGCGGGCGATCCGCGCGTGATCGTCCAGCTCGGCCTTCAGCCGCAGCAGCCGCGTGTCCAGCTCGCCCGTCATGGCGCGGTTCCCAGGATGAACGCGAACGTATCAGCGAACTCGATTTGCCCGCCCGGGTGAGCCCGCCGGATCTCCGTCACCCCGGCTTCGAGCTGTGCGTCGTCGAAGTGCGACAGCAGTGACATGTAGCGGTTGCGGACCATCTGCAGGTAACGCCCGGTCGGGAAGGCCAGCGGGAAGCTCTCGAACGTCAGCTCAGGCCGCAGCCCCGCCGCTCGCATGTGGTCGCCGACGTCGGCCGGGTCCGGCTGCTGAGCGGCAAACAGGTCAAGCGCGGCAGCGAATAACGGGTAGCTGATCCGCGTCGGCAGCATGACCACCAGCATCCCGCCTCCAGGCCGCAGCAGCCGGGCCAGCCCTGCGATCACCGCAGCCCGGTCGCCGACGTGGTGCAGCACCTCCTTCAGCAATATCGCGTCGTAGCCGGCATGCGGCAGCACGACCCGTTCCGCTATCAGATCTTCAGCGCTCGCCGCGACCGGGATCAACCGCTCCTCCGCCGGGAGCTGCGCGAGCATCGCCTCCGATGGCTCGGCGCACACGACCGAGGCAGCGGGCGGCGCGAGCCCGCGCGCGTACAACCCGGTGCCGCAGCCGATATCGGCGACCAGGTCACCGTCAGCGATTCGCAGCCGCTGCCGGATGCGGGAGGTCATCCATTCCACGAAGCCCGGGGTATGGGCCCAGTTCTCGTCATAGGTAGCAGCCAGGCGATCGTAGTGGTTCCGCGTGACGTTCTCGTCCACGGTCGGACCCTCCGGACCAGGCGACATGGCAATCTCCTACCTTTCACGGATATGTCGTCACCGTCAAGCCAAGACATCTAGCATTAACGGGACCCTCGTGCCTCATCTGGCCACCCCTCGCGACTCGCGTGCCCCGCGCTCAGAAATCCCCGTGCGCGCCCGTTCCCTGTGCCTCGGCAACCGGGCGAACGCACGGGAGACCTTTGCCATGCAGGCTGCCTCCGTTCGCAAGCAGGCACCGGCCGACGGAACCCAGGTCGTGGTCCCCGCTGGCGTCGGCACAGGCTCCCCGGCGCTCCTGGCGCGCAACGCCGACGCCAGGACGGCAGCCTCCACCGCGGCGGCAAGCTCGGCTCCGCTCAGCCCGCTCGCGCGGCCGTCCCGTTGCGCGATCCTGGCAACCTCAGGATCGCGGTATGGCCGCAGGGCCAGAGCAGCGTCACGAACCTCGATGACCTGCTGGTACAGCCGGAAGCTCGCATCTCGCCGGCCCACGGGATCTGCGACGCTCACCGCTTCTGGCACGGCTGCCCGCAGCGCCGAATGCAGCGGTCGCAGCCGCCGCAGTGCCCTCCGGGCCAGCAGCGGCGGGCAGCCGGCCGACCGGGAGCGATCCAGGGCCAGGAACGCGAAAGCCTCCGCCTCACCCCGGGTGACTGGACGGCTGCCGGCCGTCCCGAGCATCAGCCGGACCAGCTCCGGCCGCACATCGGGTATCAGCAGCCGGTCAACCGGCGGGCCGGAACCATCGCCGAGCAGCATCCGCGCGGCCAGGCAAAGCACGATGTGCGCCTGGTGAAAAGGCGATGTCAGCTCCTCGTAGAAGAAGTAGTCCGCGCGAGCCGTCCGCAGCCACACCCCCGACGGCGCGCCCGCTTCCATGACGGCAGGAATCAGCCCGACGGCCCGGCCGGTGTGCTTTTCGATGCATGCGCGGAAGGCGCTGAGCTCGAATGGCACGGGAACGGCAAGCTCCCGGAGAATGGCGGCGCATCGCTGACCCGGCCGGTCCCTTCCGGCAGGCCGGCTCATCGCGCCTCCTGCCCGTCTGGCGGGCATGACCGCATGCGCTGGATGAACGCGATGATCTCAGCCCGCAGCGCGGCGACATCGCTCTCGGAGTCCACGAGGGCGCCGAGCCCGCCCGTCTCGCTGGGCTGCCATAACCAGGTCTGGATGACCTCGGCCAGCACCGGGCTGCCCCCGTCCGCGAGCCAGGCCATGAACCTGGCCGCGGCGTCAGCCACGTCGATCTCGGTTGCCTGATAGTCCTTGTCGATTACATAGATCCGCAACGGCCAGTCTCCCCGCGCCAAGCCCCCGTGCGTAACAACTGCCAGACCCCGTGCACACAGCTTGCGTCCTCGGAGTTGGTATGTCAACACTAGTCAGCCAGGGTTGGCCGCTGCAGGCTGGCTAGCTAAGCTGATGTCGAGGCCAGTTCCCTGGAGGCAACGATGAGCACCGGGCCATCCCCCGCCATCGTCCCGCAGTACGTGAAGATCGCCAGCGACCTGAGAACCCAGATCAAAGACGGCACCTACGGCCCCGGCGCGCTGCTGCCATCCCGCAACGAGCTCACCGAAATGTACGGCGTCTCGGCCATCACCGCCCGCGACGCCCTCTCGATGATCAGCCACGAAGGCTACGCCAAGGCAGTCCGCGGCCGCGGCCACATCGTGCGGCGCAAGCGTTCCCGCATGACCCTGCCCGGCCGCCTGTACGCCAGCGCCGAGCCGGACCCGGCCGTGCCGCTCCTGCTGCACCGGCTGGACGTCTACACCGAACCCCCGCCAGACAACATCGCGCTCCCCCTGGAGACCGCCGACCCGCAAGTGCGGGTCCGCCGCGCCGTCTACATCGCCGCCGACGACCGTCAGCCGGTCCAGATCCACGTCAGCTGGCTCCCCGGCCTCACCGCTGCCGCTGCCGGCGCGCTGCGCGAGGTCGACCAGGACGCGTCATGGCCGGAAGCGGTGCAGAACATCACCGGCCGCGCGATCTGCGCCGTCCGCCAGCTCACCCGCGCCCGAAACGCGAACCCGTTCGAAGCCGAAGCCCTCGGCATCCCCGACCGAACCCCCGTGCTCGTCGCCCACGCCACCACCTACGACGCCCACCGGCGCCCCATCGAGCACTCCCGCTACACCTGGCCCAGAGACGCCGTCCGCATCAGCGACTACTACACCTACACGCCGCCCAGGTGATCAGCATCGGAATGCTCTGCGGACACGTCACGCGCACATGGTGACTCCGAGATGGCGCAGTGCCAATTATCAAACGGGAGACGGCCATCACCGAGAGCGACGATCAACCCGGTCGCTTTAGTCATGCCTTCGACATATCCTGCCGAATACGAGCGGGCACCTAGTCAACATGTCACCGTGCCGTGAGCGCCCAGGTCCACCGGCTCTGGGCGCCAGCACTGTCCAACTGGCGTCGCGGGCAGCGCCTATCCTTCTGGTAGAAAAGGCATGGTTGCCAGTTTCAGCTGAGATAAGAACGCAGACATCACACGGCCGCTTATAGACATAGGCGACGTAAGTTTTCTCTGGCAGGCCACGAGGCTTACTTCAGGGCCAGCACAATGACCTCGGCGGGCTGGTCTTCTCAGTCATGCCGCCGTTCGAGCCATGTGATTCCTGCGGCAATCTGCCGGAATTTGTCACCTTGTTCATTGGCGCGCAGTGCGTCGGCCTCAGCCGCCAAGCAAAGGGTCATTACTCGCAGCGCGCTGGCGATTGGCCCTGTAACTGACCCGTTACGTGCAACGACTGTTTCTGCGCGGGCGATTAGGCTACCAGTTACCTGGCGCGCCCACCTGGCTGATGGGGGGATCTGGCCTTCTAGCCGCGTCCGCAGTTCGGTGATCGCTGCTTGTAGTGTCTCCCAGTTGGTCTGGCGATATTGAATAGTCGCTCGCGCCGATGGCGACGATTTCGGCGAAGCTCGCCGCGGCCATCTCTTTGAGGCCAGCAGCAGTTTCTTTGTTACGAGACGGATTTGAGGGAATGTTAGCGATCATCCGTGAGAGTGCGTGCCCCAGAAGATCAGCGGTCCTATAAAGGTCGCGGGAGAGGTCGAGGTCGCGGGAGAGGTCGAGATCGCGGTCGAGGTCGAGATTGAGGTCGCGGTCGAGGTCGCGAGCATGGTTGAAGGCGTGTGCGAGGTCGCGGGCGAGTTCGGGCCCGTGGTCGAGGGCGTGTGCGAGGTCGCGGGCGCGGTCGAGGTCGCGGGCGTGGTCGAGATTGCGGTCGAGGGCGCGCGCGAGGTGTTGAACGGCGCCGAGGATTCTGATGGCGGGTGCTGGTGCGGCACCGGGGATGCCGATGGGCATGGGTGGTGGCCGCTGGGGTGGTGGCGTGTTCGTAGGCGGCGGCGCCGTGCCGATGTGGGGGCGGCGGTCTTGAGGACAGCCTCCGGGTTGTCCTTTTTCGTATGTGACGGCACGGTGAATACGTCGGTTATGGGCGCGGCCCTCCCGTTTCGATCCCTGCCAACCCGGGGCCGCGGTCGGGATGGAGCGCTGCACGATCATCCCGTGGGACTCCTCGACGAGCCGGATCTGGCAGGTGCCGGTGCGGCTGCCTCGGCGCCGCCCTGCCTGGCGTCGAATGCGCCGGACGCGTAATCCAGCTGTGCGGCGACAGCGTCGAGCAACCTGATGCCGGCTCCGATCTGGGTTTGTTCATCCTCGGCGGGATGCAATCCGACCGCTTCCAGATTGCCGGTCGCGGCGAAGCCGACGTCGGTGAGCCGTTGGCACAGGCGGAGCGCACGATCACGGATCGCGTCATCGTCCAGGGTTAGGGCTCGCGCGCTGCGGATCTCGTGAAGCAGCGCTATTAGCGCATCGGAACCGTAAGCCTGAAGGTCTGTCAGCTGCTCAAGGATGGCGTTGGCCGCTGGGAGTCCGTCGAGGACCCAGAAGAGGCCCGCGGCTTCGGTGCAGGCCTCGAGGGCAGAGTCGCGCTGGCCGGTGGGCGTCACGCGTGCTGCGACCCGACGGCGGACGTCGACAGCTGAGTCAGCGTAGTTTCGCAGCGCCCACGCGGCGCGCACGACGCCTCCGAGGACGCGGTCGCTTGAGTCACGCTGAGCGATGCGGCCGAGCAGGTCCCACATTCTTTCTGGGTCGGCATGCCGCATAAGGGGGAGGCCCCTGGCAACGCAGTACCGCACCCACGGAACGCGGTCATCGGTCAGTGTCTCGATAGCGGTCAGTATCTCTTGGTCGTAGTAGCCGGGAAGGCGGGCGAGCTGCAGGAGGCCGCGGGCGACATCACCGCGGGGGCCAGGCGGGATGGTTATCGCCCCGGCGGGTTCTTGATCCCGTGTCGGTGCGGGCAGCCTGTGCGATCGGAGGTCGAGCAGCAGCGTCCGGGCGACGGTGAGTGCTTCGGCCTGGATGTCTGTTGCGCGACGGGTCACCACCTCGGCCGCGCTGGCCAGAGCACTCTCAGCGAACTCGCGCAGACCCTGCGACGGGCTCTGGCTGCTAAGCGCGTCACGGAGCCGCTCGATTGCTCGCAGGCAGGGCTCAATCTCGCTGGGCGCGGGCACGTCGTTGAGGTGTGCGTCGGCGAACTGTTTGACAGGTTCCGCCAGCGGCCAGACCGCACGGTCGGCGTCGGTGCAGAGCACGATCCCGTAGATATCCGTGCTCTCGCAGTATCGCCCTGCCGGCGCCGACGATCCGGCAACCCGAGGGGGCGGTCCAGATGAGGTGCTGTCCGCAGCCATATCCGGGCTGACGGCTGCTGTCGGGTCACAGGCAGCCAGAAGCCGGCGGTAACGGTGGTCAGCGCGGGCCCACTCCGGCGAACCGTCGTCTGGGCATCCCGGCGCGAGCGCGGTGATCGCGGCTTCCAGCCGCGCCCGTTCCTTCGCTGGCCGTTCCGCTTGGCGGGCGGCGATCAGCTGGGCGAGAGGTTGCTCAAGGTCCTTCGTGAGGCACTGCGCGAATGTCTGGTCCAGCGGGAAGAGACGCTCCGCCACGAGGTAGTTCCGGGCACCCGCAGCGAGGACCCGCCTCCACAGGGCCGCGGGCCGGGTTCCGGCGGTGAGCGCGTCGAAGACCGCTTTGACGAACGAGTTGTCGGCGTGGTCGGCGAGGCAGTCCTCGAATGAGTTGAGGAGGCTGACGATATCGTGCTCGTCGGTGAGATCGCGCTGGTCCCATGCCTCCGAGCCGTCCTCCGCAATAGTGGCCGAGAAGCCGGCCAAGCTCGCTGAGAAGCTGGGGCAGGCGCCGTGCTGGCCGATAATCAGCCGCGCGAGTGCCCCCACGGCACTGTGCGGGCTGATCTCCAGGTACGCCCATAGTGGCGTACCAGATGTGATCTGACCCCGTCGAAGTCCTGGCGGCGGGTCGAGGTCATCGACATGATCAGGCCGGGCGTGAGCAGAGTTCGTTGGGTGGAGGTTTCCTGGTAGGCCATCGCCACCGCATAGATCTCCTCAACCAGGCCCGGAACGATGGCCGCCAGCCGCGGCACTCCGTCTGCCAGCCAGAACAGGTCGTTGTATCCCCGAGTTGTCATCTGGCTTGCATTCAAGGCATGGCGCAGCAGTGATTCGGTAGCAGCTGGATCGCTTTCGGCGGTCGCGATGACGGCCTCGATCGCGATGCGTATGACCGGGGTCGGCAGCACCGTCCACAAGTACTCGAGAAGCCGACGGGCCGCCAGCCCACAGCGAGCGAGATCCCCGCCAAGGAGCGTTCCTTGCCTGACAAGGCTGTCGAGCATGATGCGCAGCGGTAGCTCGGTGACGGTCACGTTCTCCGATAGCCGTTCCACGACGGTCGGCCATACGCCAAGGCTGGCGTCGTCCGCGTCCTCCCTGTCGATGGCCATCGCGACGGCGAGATACCTAAGGAGCCGCAGAGCACCCGAAGACGCTCCGCCCGCCAAGACTGGACCGAGAAGCACGTCGAGGTCTGCCAGCCGTGCCGCCCGCCGTGCGGCGACCTCGGCGGTGACCACTGTCGCGAGGCGAGGCAACGCTGTGTCCCCCGCGATGGCAAGACCGGTCTCGAAAAAGCGGCCTGGGTCTGCCGTCCAAAGCCGCTCCAGATGCATGTCGATACTTGGCATGGCGAACAGCACCAGGTCAGGATCATCATGAAGCCGCGCACGAAGGGCGTCCTCGGCTACCGCGAAGACAGTAATTGCCACCGCGTAGTCGAAGAGCACGTGCAGCGCGAAACGCACCGAGCCAGTGGACGGGCCGGCGGGCAAGTCGAGGGTCTCGGTGAGTACCGCCCGGGACAGGAGTGTCTCCAAGAAGCTGCCTGCACCGGCGTCTCCCGCCAGAACCTCGCCCACGGGAGCTGTGAGCGTTCGGTGGCGAACCGCGTAGTCGCACATCCGCGCCAGGAGCACACCACGGGCGAGTCCGCCGGGCCGGTCGCTGACACGCTGTTCCCAGTAGAGGCACAGCAGTTCAAGCTGGTCACGCACCTGCTGCAGCTCTCCGATGGTCGCACCGCTGAGGAGCAATTCGGCAGCCAGCCGAAGGTTAAACGGGTTACGGAGGAGATACCGGAGATCAGGCGGTGCTGTCTGCAGCAAGGCGCCAAGATCCGGCCAAGCGGCCGCTGCCTGCGCGAGTTCACTTTCTTCGAGTTCGCGAAGGTGGACCGCTTCGCCGGGAAACTGCGCTTTAAGGCGCGGCGAGTGCCGCAGATCCCAGCTACGCACCGAGGCAACCACCCGCCACTCTGGGAGCCGGCCCCGGACGACGTCGATGATAGATCGCCACAGGTCCGCCTGAGGATCATTGCGGGCTGCGTCGAGAGCGTCAATGACGAGGAGACCGCCGCCACCTGGCGACCATTGCCGGAGCACTTCGATCAAGTTGTGCTGGAGCCCCAGCTCGTTTCGTAGTTCCCCCTCACTCGCGGCGGCCGTGCTTCCTACCGGCAGGAACAGCATCGGGGTGTGGCCCGCCGCCCGGGCCAGGTCATGCAGGGCAACGGTCTTGCCGATGCCCGGGTCGCCGATGACAAGGAACGACTCGCGACGGGCCCGCTCGGCGAACGCACCCACCGAGGAGCGTCGCAGGGCGATCAGCTGCCCTGGTGCCGGAATACTGGTGAGGGATACCTCCAAACTTCGGAGGGAATTCTCCGTCGCGGCGGCAAGCCGAGCGACGTCCTGCCGGTAGTCCATAACGGTTTGCAGCCCAACACCCCGTGAGGTGAGTACCTCCTGCAGTTGTAGCTGGTCGGCGCCGGAGCCTGCCGCCGCGAGCCGCGCGCAATGCCCGACCAGCTCCTGCCAGGCCGAGTCCGCCCGGCGCGGATCGGCGACCACCGCGGTCCGGAGCAACTGGCGAGCTTCCCGCTCCTCACCGCAGTCCGGTTCGACATCGAGGACCAACACGTGACACTGCCTCAGGAAACGTCGTCGCTGCTCCGCATTCGGCGGCCTGCCCGTGTGCGCCGCCCATACCCGGTCTACATGTCCGACGATGACCGTATGGGCGTCTCTCTCCTTGCCGTTGAGCCGGAGGTCGCCGGGCTTCTTTCCGGCGCCCACCTTCCGCAACCGGTCAAGCACCGCCGACAGGACCTTCCTGACCTGTCCGCTCGCGTCTTGGCTAGTCGCCAGGACCAGGCGGTCCTCGCCGTGACCGTCCAGCAGATGGTGGGAGACGAACTGGGCGATCGTATTCGCCAGCTCACCGCCGGCTTTCGATGACAACTCGATCATTCGCTTGGCCTGCACAGCCAGAGGCGCACCCTGGACCGGACCGACACGGATGTCATCGACCGGCTCCCCGGTTTCGCAGTCGACACGGTCCAGGTTCCCGGTCCACAAGCTCAACACCGGGGGCGCAGCAGCACCGGCAAGCACTCGGACGGCAAACCACGCGGCCACCCGATGCTGGTAGTCGAATCCGCCGGCAGATGCGCGGCCCCCAGCATCGGCTCGCCGCCCAGACGACACCATGCACCACTCCGAGCCCAGGGGTCGATCCCCGCCATAATGCACGCTACCGGACCAACCCGATCAACACGTGTGACAACTGCGGGGCCTGGCCCAGGTAACTGGCTCACATGCATGCGACGCAGGCTTACCGCTCTCGCGCACCGAGTCGACAATCCGGCGCCGTCGGTCGGCGTTGTCGCTCGGGCCGTAGCTCACCGAACGTGACTGCCATGAATAGCCTATCGAGCGTGCATCTCCGCCGATCTGCGTGATAGTTATCCCGTGTGGATGTCTGGGCTGCTAAGCGCAGATCCGGTTGTTCTGGTGCGACGGCGCACCCGGCTGCCCGCTGAGAAGCCAGGCGCCCCGGCACTGTCACTGCCGACAAGACCTGTCCCGGCGTCGAGCGGGATCAGATCCCTTTCCCGGTTGCCTCCGGTGGACGGGCCAGCGGCCATGTGGCCACCACCGCCAGCTGCTCCTCCACCCCGCGGCAAGGGCGGATAATCTCTTCAGAGGTGGTGCTGGTGATGGGGCGGATTGGGTGGCCATGGGATGCTTGGGGAGGTCGAGCTGTGAGGCAGCTGGAGCTGGCGGAGACGGTGGAGGCTCTGCGGGCCGAGCTGGCCCGGGCCGCCGCGGCCGGGGCGGGGACCGGGTTCCAGTTCCCTGTCGACGGCGTGCAAATGGAATTCCACGTGGGCGTAACGGTGACGCTGGGATCACCAGTGGATCAAAGCGGTCACCCGGTCAAGATCTATCATGGCTCCGCCGAGAAGCCCTGACGAGCGGGGTTCTGTCTTGGCAGGGCCGGGGATCGGAACTGGCCGCGCCGTAGAAGTCCTCCATGACCGGGGTCCTTCTGCGCCAGTGGATAAGGGTCAGTGGACGGCCGGGTCGGGATATCTGATCGGTGGCAGGCTTGTGCTGACTGCCGCCCACAACGTCGACTGTCGGCGCGACCTCGGTGATGATGAACAGCTCCTGGTGCGCAGGATCGACGGAAGCGAGTTGGCCGCGCGGGTGATGCTGGTGTGCGATGAGTCATCCAAGGTCGACCTGGCGCTGCTGGAAATCATCGACCCTGACTTTGACGACATTCGACCGCCGGTTACCGTCGCGCGGGTTAACCGGGACAGTGCAGCACCCGTGGCAGACTGCTGGGCAGTTGGGTTTCCCCGGTTCGGCGAAGCCGGTCCTGTCTTGCCAGGAGGCAGCCGGAAGGACACCTGGGAGGTCAGCGGACACATCTTGCCGGGCGGGAAGCTGCGAGCAGGGCTGTTTTCCTTCCAAGTGACCAGCACGCCACGGTCATTGCCAGCTTCACTGGCCGGGTCGGAGTGGGAGGGCATGTCCGGGGCAGTTGTCTTCGCCACCGATTCTCACGACGGTGCGCTGGCCGTCGGGGTGGTCACTGCGCATCACCGGCCGGAGGGAGAGTCGGCGCTGGCTGTCGTGCCGATCACAGCCGCTGCTGGGGTGCCGACTGCTGCGCAGTGGTGGCGGCAGCTGGGAGTGCCTGACCCAGATGCGTTGCCTGTTCTGCCGCGGCAGCATTCGCCGGTAGCCACTATGCCGCTTGCCGAGTATGGGCAACTGGTGGACTTCCGCCTGAATGCCGATGGACTGGTTGCCGGGCTGGATCTGCCGCATTTCACTGGCCGCGAGTGGCTACGGGAGATTATTGATGATTTCTTGCACTCGGAGGATCGCGGCTATTTCGTGCTGGAGGCAGGTGCCGGGCTGGGTAAGACCACGTTTTGCGCATGGCTAGCCCGCAGCCGACGCTATCCCGTGCATTTCGTGGGGATTCCAGGGGGCGCCGACCCCGCGGCCGCGTTGAGGAACCTGGCCGCCCAGTTAATCGATATCTGCCAGCTGGATGAGGTCGCGCCGGGCGGGATGCTGCCGCCGACGGCGGGAAGCCCGAACGGGTTTGTGCGGCTGCTCGCCGCGGCAGCCGTCCGGGCGCGCCAGGCCGACGGACCCCTGGTGCTGGTAGTGGACGGGCTGGACGATGGTCCTCACCAGGTCGGCGAGATGCCGCTGGGACTGCCGGCCAGCCCACCGCCCAACGTATATCTGGTGGTGTCCCGCCGACCCGGCGACCAGATGCTTCCGGTTGATGCCCCGCGGCGGTACTTCACGCTGCAGGCCCAGGCCGAGCCGAACCAGCCGCCGGTGCCCAACCAGCAGGACATGCTCGTCTATCTGCGGCAAGCCGCAGACGAACCATCGCTGGCCGACCTGCTGGCCGCCGCCAGCGTTCCTGCCGACGTCTTCGTCAGCCAGCTTGCAGCCAAGTGCGCCGGGGTGTGGATATACCTGCGGTACGTGCTGGAGGAAATACGGCGACGCCGCCGCCCGCTTGCCGATCTGGACACCCTGCCGGAGAACATATGGCAGTACTACGCCCGCACCTTCGACCCCAGCCGTCAGGAGGATCCGGACCGGTGGCAGGCGGTGCTGCTGCCACTGCTAGCCGCTCTCGGCGCCGTCCGCGAGCCGGTCACCTTCGGGCTGCTGTGCACGCTGGCCGGAGTCCAAGCCGACGAGCGGTGGCGGATGGTGCTGGACGGGCCATGGCGGCCGTTCTTGCGAGTGCAGGACGACAGCCTGGATACCGAGCCTCGGTACTCCGTCTATCACGACAGCCTGCGGGATTTTCTGGACGGTCGGCTGGGCGAGGAGGCGCTGGCCCAGATGACAGCCGAGCGGCCACTGATCCGGCAGCTGCACCGCGCGCTACGAGACAGGCACAGCCTGATTGCCGACCGCTACCTATCCGCCTGGGGCGGGCTGGACTGCGGCTTGCCGGACCTAGAGGCGGCGCCGGAACTCGGCCAGAGGGACGGCGGATACGCGCTGCGCTGGCTCACCTGGCATCTGCTCAAGGCCGACCGGGAGGCCGACCTGCACCGTCTTCTAGCCTGCGGGCCGGATAGGGAAAACATCTGGTTCACGGCGCACGACACCATTGGCGATGTATCTGGTTACCTGCGCGATGTCGTCCAGACACGCGGGACAGCGCCACAAAGGCTGGGCACTCAATTGCGGTACGCCCTCGTCGAGGCCAGTATTGCGTCACTGTCAACAACCCTTCCGGCGGGCGTGATCGAGCAGCTTGTCAGCCGCGGCCTCTGGTTCGCATCGCGGGCCTTCAGCTTTATCGAGCGGATGGCGGACAAGCAGCGGCAGGCCCAGGGGCTCGCCCGTATCGCTGCCCACCTGCCCGGGGAACTTCTCGATCCGGCCCTGTCGGTTGCCACGAGATGCCAGGAACAAGACCGCGCCACCGTCTTGCAGGCGCTGATCCCGCGCCTAGACAGACTGTTGCTGGAACGCGCCGCCGATGCCGTGCTCGGCATCGACAACAAGGACATCATGCTGGTCCCCATGGTGGAAATCGCCGCCAGGCTGCCGAAGCATTCGCTTTCCTCCTGGCCCCCCGCCGCGCTATGGAACCGCAGCAATTATGTGCGGGCTGCCGTGGCTTTGTTTGGCACCGATGACCGTTCCGAGGGCGCACGGCGCGCCTTGGCGGAGGCGCTGGAGGTCAGTATTCAACCCGGCCGGGGCCTGCTTGTCGCTGCGCTGCTGCCGTACTTCCCAGGTGAGGTTTTTGATGAAGTCCTCGCCGTTCTCCAGACGATGTCTAAGTCGCACTACCTGGACGCCCCGCTACTGGCGCTGGCCGAGCACGCGCCCGTGGAACGGCTGGGTGATGTTCTCGATTTCGCATTGGGCAGGTGGTGCCCGGTACCTGACTTCTTTCGGCGGATCGCACCGCGGCTCACCTCGGAGCATCTGTCCGCCGCAGTGCAGCTTTGCCAGCACGGACGCCGCGACGAGGACAAAGCAGAATCGTTCGCCGCGCTCGCTTCGCTCCTGGACGCTGATCAGGCTCGAAGACTCCTGGCGCCAACTGAGACCACCACCGGCCTCTTTGATCGGCGCGCGATTATCCGACAACGCGTAATTTTCGAGAAACTCGGTCTTGTTTATGCTTCCGAGGAAGCTCGGCTTATTGTGGTAAGTGCGCTGCTCGGCCGGCTGCCCAAACAAGAGGCCCGTCAAGAGGTGAGCGACCAGATAATACCGGATCTTTTATGGCAAACCGAGCGATATAACCGATTTAACTTCCTCCTGCTGGCCCGTTATCTGCCCCCAGATATGCGTCCCACCGCCATGGCCTTCATCTACGAGGGCCTGATTGGGCCGTGGAACGTCCCTGAGGAGCACGCAGCGTTCCTGCCGCGGTTTGCGCGCCTCTCGGACGAGGAGCTGGCCGGGGTCTTCGACGCGGCGCAGGCCAACTCGCGGAGCGACGCACGGCTAATGGTAGCTGACGTGCTGGCCCCTCACCTGCCAGACAACCAGCTAAGATACGCCTTGACGAGAGTCATGGCTTTCCCGCTCGAGGAAGAATGCTTCACGGCCCTGGCTCAGCTAGGCCGATACCAGCCACCAGAGCACCGTGATAAGATCGGCAAGCGCGGCCTGGACATGGCCAACAGCATTACCCATATAAAATCCAGGACGCGCGCCGTGATCGCGCTCGCGCCGATAATCAGCCCAGAATTGGCGAACAAGGCGTTCGGGATTCTGTGGTCCGTCGACCCTTACTGGGGGGTGCGGGCAATGGAGGCGATAGCGGACGTGCTGCCCCTGGAGCGCCTGCGGGATGTACCTGACAGGATCCGCGGCTCTAGAGACCCCGATCCCGCTCTCGATATACCTAAGATCCTGAAGCGGCTCTCGGATGGCGGGCAGGGAACCATTATCGACAGCCTTATCCCCCGGCCGACGGGCTCGTGGCATTCCAGCCAAAGCGAACGGATCTCAAGCCTGGCGCCGATCCTTTCTCCCACTCAAGCTCGCCGCGCCTGGCACGTCGGGGAACCGGAGGGTTTCGGGTTCCCGGGCGCCGAGGCTCTCTCCGCGCTCGCCGGCCGCCTGCCAGAGAGCGAACGGGCCACCGCCGTGGACGAGGTACTCGCGGCCTACACGCTCGGATCCCACTCCGCTGAAAACGAAGCACAGATCCTCGGCCAGCTGGCCCGGGCCGCGCCAACCGAACGATTGACTCAGGTTCTCCGTGAATTCTTGAGCCGCAACCGGGGCTTGCGCTACAAAGCGCTGGAAGAACTGGCCCCTGTCCTCCCCGAGATACTGAGCGAGGAGGCGTTCCACTACGCGCTGTCCGACGACTGGATGTGTTGCCCAGCGCTAGCCAAACTTGCCCCACGTCTGTCCGGCTCACTACTGAAGCAGGCGATTTCGCACGTCACCGAGAGGAGAGACTACCCCGGGGCCGCCGCGGCGCTGACGGCCCTGGCGCGGCAACTGCCCGAGGACCACAAAGACCGCGAAGCTGTCCTTTCCCTCGCCCTGGACACCGCAATGTCCAGACCCGACGGGTCGGCAGAACACGGAGTGATGGCCGATCTGATCCCCCAACTGCCGGAGCGATTGCGTCCCAAGGCGGCCAAAGCTGCCACAGACGAGGCGTGTTCGGGCCTGCGCTTCCACCGGACATCCAGAGAAAAGGAACTTGACAGGCTACGCGCAGTGCTGGCGGTTCTGCGCGGCCCCGAACTCGATCAGTTCTACGCCCGCCTTGAACAGGAGGTGCTCGTCCCCCAGGTACGTGCTCGCGCTCAGGCAGCGGTAATACTGCGGGCGGCTGGCGAGCACGCGGCCGGCTTCCTCGCCGACGAGCGGCCGGTGTACCACGACTGGCCCGAAGACCTCGACAGGGCACGGATAGCAGACCTCATAGGCGCTTCGGCATCGTCGATCTACGAGAAGGGTGATGGCACGGCTGTCGATGAAGTCATTGAGGCCATCTTCGATGTCACCCGTTGGTGGCCTTAAGTCTCGGAACCGAGCGCCCAGGCCAGTCCGGTAGGCAGGGTCGAAATAAGGCCAGGAACACTCCCGGGGCGCAAGCAACCGTTCAGGGAGCCGTCGGCCGACCCTGTCAGCACCATATATGGAGGATCTGCGCACGAAACCTTCGCGCTCAGCCCGGCCTCGTTCCCGCGCAGAGTCGGCGTTCCCTGGACCACGCATACGAAAATCCCTCGAAGATAACGGCTCGTCCGTGGTTGACATGTAGCTGAACAGCGTTCCGCGTCAGAACATGAATGCGAAAATCAGCAACGACAAAGCAGTTCGCGCCAGATCGGCTGGCAGACACGCTCCAGGGAAGCAGTCCACGACGGCGGTCGACCGGCAAGAAATGGACGTCGTGACGCTTCGATGTCGCTCCAGAGTATCGGCGATCTGGCGCTTAATGAGCGCTTAGCGCGCCATTGGCGTCCTTACTCCGCGTAGTGCGCACTCATGCGCCTGATGGCTGCTTCGACACGGTCGCGACGACCGTCAGCAACTCGGCCGCGGCGCCGGGCAATCTGGAATCGGGGCTGCCGTGGCATGGATACCGCAGCGCGCCGGGGCGATGGAAGGCGCGTCGGCGCGCGTCGCTGTCGGCGGCATGAGGCCGCTACTTACTGCCCTCGGCCGATTGAGCGCCCGTGCGATGGTTCCGGCAATTTCGCTGGGTTCAATTCCCTGAGCGCTCGCGGCGGCGGCCGGGCCGTTGAGATGGCACTCCCACCGGATCATGCCATCGTCGCCGACCCGTGCGTTTCCCCGGTCGGGCCGGGCTGGATTGATGACCACGATCTCGGCGCACAGCTCACCGATACGATCATCGCGGTCCGCTTCCGCCGGCCAGACCCGCATCCCGCGTTCTCTCAGCGCCCGGCCGACGATGCCCGTCAGGGTCAGGCCCGGGCCCCGGCTCAAGGACGCGTCCCAGTCCTCACGGTCCTCGGCGCCCAGGAGGTCCAGGACCATGCCCGTGATCTGCGCCGAGCTGGGCCCGCCGCTGAAGGGGCGGTACTCCCAGCTCACCGACCCGTGCTCGCTGATCATGATCTCGCAGAGCGCGTTCCGCGCGTTCGTGACCTTCAGGTACTGAGATCCCTCCCCGGCGGGATCAAGGACATCAAATTCGTGAGCGGTCAGCCCGTCCGCGACGGCGAGCCTGACATCGCCCGCCGTATTGCCACATGCCCGCTCGTCCTGCCCGGTGAGTACTGCCGCTGACATCAGTCATCCTTCTTTCTGGCCGCCGGCCGGCCGGTGCCCGTGCAGCCGCACTGCCGAGCTGACTGCAACGGTGTCGCTGCTCGCCCTCGGTAGTCGTCCTGAACGTCGGGCAAGTCGGGTGGTCATCCAGCCATGCTGCCGGGAAGGGGGAAACTTCTGTACCTCACTAGAGGACGACTAGGGACGTCCCCGGGTGGCACCCGGGCCTTGGCGGGAGCACGGCGAGCGTGAAGGAGGCAGCCCCGGCATACCCGAGGTCGCGGCCGACCCGGTGTATCGGCTGAGGCCGGTCAGGAGGCGGCCTCGCGATCGGGCACAGCAGATGTGTCCGCTCCTGCGACCCGTCGCTGCGCGGACCGGATTGTCCGGCTGGCTTCTGCGCCTGTCAGGCCTGCAGCCTGCGCGGCGCGTGCGAGTCCGTCGAGGGCGTCGGCGTTCCCAGCCTCGATGGCGCGGCTAGCTGCCCAGAATAGGCCAGCGTTCCTGTTGCCTACGGGCTGGGAGGCGACCCAGGCTGCGAGCTGGCCGGGATCGTACGCGCGATCTGCTCGCTGAGAGGTTCCTGGATGCGGCCTGGGCTGCGGGTCCAGCAGTTCCCTGGCCCTGCCCCAGTTGAAGACGTCCTCGCTGGGCTGGCGGCTGATCACGACGTACGGGCGGCCGTTGACGGTAGACGGCGGGGCGAGGATGTAGCCGCCGTGGCTGCGGAAGTCGATGTGCTGAGCGGCGAAGTGGCCGCTGCGCTGGGTGGTGCCGGTGTAGTAGGCGTGCATGCCGCCGCCGGGGGGTGCGGACGATGACGGCGGGACGGCCGGTGATGCCCTCGCGCTGCAGCCGGTTGAAGGCTGCGAATCCGGTGCCGTCCGGGCGGAAGTCGACGTCGAGGACATCTGGTCCTGGCGTTCCGGTGGCGACGGCGACGTTCCGGGCGGGTGCTGTCTGCCACCAGGATGCGATGCGGTCGGGGTCGGTGGTGGCGTCCAGGAATCCGTGGCTGGTCGCCGGCGCTTTCTCGCCGGGCCGGCACGGGAACACGGGCCAGCCGATGCGGGCGTACGCCAGGGCCGCCCGAAGTAGTCTGTCGCTGCCGGTCACGGGATCCCGTTCCTGCTGGCGCTGGCGACCGGCGATCGCGGTGCGACCCTGTACGGGTCAGCGGGGCGGGCGATCTCGGCCAGAGCCGATCCCGTGCAGGCTCGACGCCGGCCAGCGGGGCGCACGGGCGCCCGCCGGTCTCCAAGGCGATTGGCTCGGCCCGTGCCGACCGCGCCGCGCATCCGGAGAGGCACGTCACCGTTGGCGGCGGAACTGTTTCCGTCCGACAGGTCCGCGAGATCCTGCCGGCCCCGGCTGCGGCGGCTGATCATGGTTCGGCCTCGCGCTCGCGCGGTCCAGGCCGGTGCGGGACAGGTGCGGATGGCCGGAGAAGGGCGACAGCTCGCCGATCATCCGAGGCGAGCGCGTGGCTGACCAGGTCGGCGGTTCCGCGGGACATCCGGGTCGCTGTACTGGCGGGCCGGGTGGTCGTGTCGTCGGCCGCGGTCATGATCAGCTCGTAGCTGGCCGTGTCGAGGTCGGCGGCGCGCGCCTACGTCGATATGAAGTGGCAGGAGATGGCGCCGAACTCGCGGCGGGCGATTGCCGACGCCCTGGCTACAGCCACCCCCGCGCTGCTGGCTACCAGCCGCGGCGCTCCAGGGCCCGCGGAGCTGAGGAGGGCTCTTTACGGCTGGGCCTTCAACGTCAAAGCCCGCGCCGGGAGCCCGCCGCCGCGCCTGGCGGCGACGGTGGGCTGGATTGAGCGCAACACGGTTCCCTGGCGAACCTGGGAGATCCCGACACCCTCCGCAAAGTCCTCAACCAGCTCGCCCGGAAGCTGGATGGCAGCCCCGCTGCGGCGACGGTCATAGCGCGAAAACGCGCCGTACTGTTCAACCTGCTCGGCTACGCGGTCGACAAGAAGCACTTCACGATGAACCCGATGCTGTCCATGCGGTGGAAATCACCCAAAGTCGCCGACGCCATCGACCGGCGCCGCGTCGTCAACTCCAGCCAGGCTCATGCCCTGCTGGCTGCCGTGGCGGCGCAGGGACCGATGGGCCAGCACCTGGAGGCGTTCTTCGGATGCCTGTATCACGGCGGACTGCGGCCATCCGAGGCCGTCATGCTGAACCGCGATGAACTCGAGCTTCCCGGCGACGACCAGTGGGGATGGCTGCACCTGGGTGCCTCGGCTCCCTCCACCGGAGGCGCCTGGAACGAATCGGGCAGCCGGCGGGAACGACGCCAGCTCAAGCACCGGGCCGCCAAGGAGGTCCGCCCGGTCCCGGTCTCCCCGGCCTTCGCCCGGCTGCTCCGCAAGCATCTCGCCGAGCACGGCACAGCACCGGACGGGCGGCTGTTCCGCGGCGAGGGCGGCGGGCTGCTGTCGGACTCGGTATACGGGCGCGTATGGGAGAAGGCCAGGCAGCAGGCCCTCACCCCGGCCGAGGCCGCATCGCCTCTCGCCGAACGACCATACGACCTCAGACACGCCCGCCTGTCCACCTGGCTCAACGCGGGCGTCCTGCCGGCCCAGGTCGCTGAATGGGCAGGCAACAGCGTCGCCGTCCTGCACCGCGTCTACGCCAAATGCCTGGTCGGCTCCGAGAGGACAGCGCTACGCAGAATCGATGAAGCCGAGGCAGCACCAGACCCAAGTCCGCAAGCCGAGTAACCACGCAAGAACCCAGGCGCATCGCTGAGTAGCTCAGCCTGCGCAGGCCTCGCGCTCAACCACCACTCAACCACGAACACCCGTAAACGACCGTTCCGAGCCGAACACCGCCGGACCCGGACAAGATCAGCCCCTGACCGCATCATCACAGGTCAGGGGCATCTTCGCAGGTGGTGGCAGGTGTTGGCTTCGAACCTACGTAGGCTGAGCCGACGGTTTTACAGACCGCTAATCCTGAATTGACGGCAAGCGCCTGACCTGCGGTTATGCAGCTGTCTGCCCGCTCCGTGATCTTGCCTGTCCGTCATATGTCCGTGAATTCAGCAGGCCGGGCAGGTGAAACCGCGGACAGCCACGGACAGCGTCCGTGCAAGCCTGCCACCAGCACGTTTACCCGCCCGCAGACTT
>WNFX01002527.1_pt2 | contig 35568 bp, 26 predicted proteins | sample 5400111 | NCBI WGS metagenome assembly WNFX01 (sample SAMN13153363, study PRJNA577476) | soil metagenome | isolation source: 40 cm soil or saprolite under grassland replicate 1 | place: USA:California | collected 2016-06-15 | reverse complement strand
GGAATCCAACCAACACCAAAAAAGGCGTCAGCCGGGGTTCAAAAAATACTTTGGCACTGGCATTACAAGCACCCTGTTGAGTTCTCAAAGAACAACCACACACCAACCACAACCGGAACCAACCAGCCGCCGTCGGGGCAACTCCCTTACGTTACCTGCCCGGACCGCCCTCGTCAAGTCCCTGTCTGGAACTTTCTTCGGACGATCCCCCGCCAGGCACGCCAGAACCATCTCGTCGATGTTCTTGCGGGGGGATCCTGCAGACCGGCCGGCGGCGCCACTCTCGCGGCGCTCCACCCGCCCGGCTCCTGCGGGCTTTGTTACTTTAGCCGATCCGCTTCGCAATCTCAAATCCGTTTGGACTTCGATCACTCGGCATTCTCGTCTTCGCTCCTGTGCTAGCAAGCGAATCCCGCAGGTCCGGCCGTTTTCCGTCCGTGTCCCCCGCGGGCAGAGAGAAAGTTACGCGTCCAGTGGGTTCAACGTCAAATCGGCACCGGTTGTTCCCCGATCCGGGTGCTCCGCGCCGGCGGCCCGGCCTTTCGCGGTGGACGTTTCCGCAGTTGAATGGCGTCATGAGCCTGGCGTATCGGAGCAGCACCGTCGCTGGCCGCGGGGACCAGTCCGCCGTGGCGACGGCAAACGAGGACGGACTGCTGGCGATGCTGGCCCCGGTGTGGCAGCTGATCATCGGCGGCTGCGTCCTCTTCGCGGTCATCGCCGCGTCCGCCCGCCTGGCCCGCCGCGGTCGGTCCCGCATGACCACAGCGCTCCTGGTCATCGGGACCGCGATCGTGGGACTCGCCCTACTGGGACTGCTCACATCTGGCCGTTGAGCCCGGGCGGCGAGCCGCGCGGGAACTCGGTGGAGCGGCCGGGCGCCGCCCCGTTGGATGGACGGCATGCGCTGCGTCACAGACCAGGACGTCCGGCCGTTCGCTGAGCACGCCCTGCCCTGGCTGCTGCGTGATCCGGTGCGGCATAACGCGCTTTGCACCCTCGTCCAGACCCGCCTCGACGAGGGCGCCGAGCCCGACGCGCTGTGGGTACGAGTGGTCGACGAGGTGGACGAGATCGTCGGGGTGGCGGTGCACACCCCACCGCGTGGGCTGCTCCTGTCCGGCATGAGCCGGGCCGTGGCCGAGCTGGTCGCCGATCACGTGGCGACCGCCGAAGACATCCCCGTCCCGGCGGTCTCGGGCCCACGCGAGCCCGCGCGCGCGTTCGTCGAGCGGTACCGGGAACGGCTGGGTGTGGCGGCGACCGCCGGGTTGCGCACCACGATGTACCGCCTGGACCGGGTGGAGCCGGCGGTGGGCGTACCCGGGAAATTGCGCGAAGCCGGCCCGGAGGACCGTGTGCTGATCGTGCGGTGGGTGCGGGAGTTCAGCGCGGAGGCGGTGCCGCACCAGGAGCAGACGGATGCCGGCCCGCAGGTGGACAGGCGGATCGCCCGGGGCGGGATGCTGTGGTTGTGGGAGGACGCCGGCGAGCCGGTGTCGTTCCTGTGGCTGTCGGTGCCGGCGGCCGCCGCGGTGCGGATCAGTGCCGTCTACACGCCGCCCGCGGCGCGTGGGCACGGGTACGCGAGCGCGTGCGTGGCCGAGGTCAGCCAGCGGACTCTCGACAACGGCGCGAAGGCCATGATGCTGTACGCCGACACGACCAACCCGACGAGCAACGGAATCTACGTCCGGATCGGATTCGAGCCGATCGAGGAGGGCGAGGAGTGGCTGTTCACTCGGCCGTGAGACGGCGGTTGGCCAGGCTCGGCAGCTCGGCCCGGATCGCGGCCAGCCGGCGGAGGTCGAGGTCGGCCACGGTCACGCCGACCACGTCGGGCGCCTGGGCAAGCACCGTCCCCCACGGGTCGACGATCATGCTGCGCCCGTAGCAGGTCCGGCCGGGCTCGTGGTCGCCGATCTGGGCCGCGGCGATCACGTAGCACTGGTTTTCGATCGCCCGGGCGCGCAGTAGCACCTCCCAGTGGTCGCGCCCGGTGTGCATCATGAACGCGGCCGGCACGACGAGGGCGGTGGCACCGTCGATGGCGAGCCGCCGGTACAGCTCCGGAAACCGGAGGTCGTAGCAGATGGACAGGCCGAGGCGAAGCTCGTCCACGGGTGCCACGACGGTCACCTCGCCGGGCGCCACGCTTCGGGACTCCTGGTAGGAGACGCGCCCGGGGATCTCGACGTCGTACAGATGGATCTTGCGATAGGCGGCCGCCAACTCGCCGGCCGGGCTGAACAGCAGCGACGTGTTGTAGGTGCGCTCCGGGTCGGGGCCCAGCTCGTGAAACGACCCCGCGTGGACCCACATGCCCAGCTCGCGTGCGGCGTCGGCGAAGAACGTCGCGAACTCGCCGTCGACCGGCTCAGGCTTCGGGCTGCCGGCTGCGGGGCCGAGGTAGTCGACGTACTCGGGCAGGACGGCCAAGGCGGCGCCCGCGGCGGAGGCCCGATCGAGCAGCTGCCGCGCGACCTCCAGGTTTCCGGCCCGGTCGGCACCGGCGTTGAGCTGACACACCGCCACTCTCATGCCGGCCAGCCTAGGCGCCCGAACCGGAGTCATGCGGGACCGGCAAAGACGGTGAGCACGCCACCGTTAGCGGCACGGACCCGGACAACGTCGACGGTCAGGCCGACTTCTCCTCGCGGGCGCGGTGCGGAGTGGCCCGACGGGCGGCCAGCTCACGCGGCACGATCGTGGGGATGACCTTCTCCAGCACGACCTCGCGGGTGATGAGCACGCGGCCGATGTCGGGGTTGCTGGGGACCTCGTACATCACGGAGAGGAGGACCTCTTCCATGATCGCGCGAAGCCCACGGGCGCCGGTGCCGCGTAGGATCGCCTGATCGGCGATCGCCTCGAGAGCCTCCGGGGCGAACTCCAACTCCACGCCGTCGAGCTCGAACAGCCGCTGGTATTGCCGGACGAGCGCGTTGCGCGGCTCGGTGAGGATGCGCACGAGCGCTGCCCGGTCGAGGCTGCGCACGCTTGTAATCACCGGGAGCCGGCCGACGAACTCCGGGATCATGCCGAACTTGAGCAGGTCTTCGGGCATGACCTCGGCGAAGATGTCGTCCAGGTTCCGCTCGGAGACCGAGCGGAGGTGGGCACCGAAGCCGAGGCCCTTCTTGCCGACCCGGGACTCCACGATCCGGTCCAGCCCCGCGAACGCACCACCCACGATGAACAGCACGTTGGTGGTGTCGATCTGGATGAACTCCTGGTGGGGGTGCTTGCGACCGCCCTGGGGCGGGACGTTGGCGACCGTGCCCTCGATGATCTTCAGCAGTGCCTGCTGGACACCTTCGCCCGAGACGTCGCGGGTGATAGAGGGGTTTTCCGACTTCCGCGCGATCTTGTCGACCTCGTCGATGTAGACGATGCCGGTCTCCGCGCGCCGGATATCGTAGTCGGCTGCCTGGATCAGCTTGAGGAGGATGTTTTCGACGTCTTCACCGACATAACCCGCCTCGGTCAACGCGGTGGCGTCGGCGATCGCGAACGGCACGTTGAGCATCCGCGCGAGCGTCTGGGCCAGGTGCGTCTTGCCGCAACCGGTGGGGCCGATGAGCAGGATGTTGGACTTCGCCAGCTCCACGGCGTCGGCGCCGGACGGGCCGCCCGACTCGGCCTGGATGCGCTTGTAGTGGTTGTAGACGGCAACCGCGAGGGCCTTCTTGGCCTGCTCCTGGCCGACCACGTATTGATCGAGGAAGGAGCAGATCTCCATGGGCTTGGGCAGCTCGTCCCACTTGACGTCGCCGGACTCGGCGAGCTCCTCCTCGATGATCTCGTTGCACAGGTCGATGCACTCGTCGCAGATGTAGACCCCTGGCCCTGCGATGAGCTTCTTGACCTGCTTCTGCGACTTCCCGCAGAAGGAGCACTTGAGTAGGTCGCCGCCGTCGCCGATCCGTGCCACCTACGTATCTCCCTGCCCTCAACGGCCGGACGGATGTCCGGTCTTGCCCCCACACGCCGGGACCCCGGCGATTGTCCGGCCCTCGGTGCCAGCCGCAGCCTCGACGTTACCTGGTTGAGGGCGGTTCTCCGACCCTTGGAACGCGGTGTCTTTACTCGTTGCCACGCGGTTGTGAGCAGGACGCCCGCAAACCGACCGAACGACCATCAGCGGCGCGCCTTCCGGCCGACACCGCTCGAACGACAGAGCCGGCGCTGCCGACCCCTTCCCGCCTGATGTTACCGGTCGGGGGCCCCGCGGCCAGAGGATCGGGCGAGCCGATTTCCCCGGACTTGGCGCGCCGAGCGTGGGAAGGGCCCGAACACCCTTGCGGTGCAAGCCCTTCCCACTGTGCCCGGCCTGGGCAGCCGCACTTATCCGCGGGCGCGCCGGGTCAGCGCAGACGAGGCCGCCCCGGCTCGCCGCCGGTCAGCGGGCCGGCGCGAGAGCCGACTTCTTGCGGCTCTGCAGCACCTGGTCGACCAGGCCGTAGTCCGTGGCCTCGTCAGCCGTAAGAATCTTGTCACGGTCGATGTCCTTGCGGACCTTCTCGGTGGTCTGGCCCGAGTGCCGGGCCAGCAGTTCCTCCAGGAGCGTGCGCATACGCAGTATTTCGCGCGCCTGGATCTCGATGTCGGAGCCCTGTCCGTAGCCGCCCTCGGTGGCCGGCTGGTGGATGATGATCCGCGAGTTGGGCAGCGCCATCCGCTTGCCCGGCGTGCCGGCCGACAGCAGCACCGCGGCCGCCGAAGCCGCCTGGCCCAGGCAGACCGTCTGGATGTCGGGCCGCACGAACTGCATCGTGTCGTAGATCGCCGTCATCGCGGTGAACGAGCCACCGGGCGAGTTGATGTACATGACGATGTCCCGGTCAGGGTCTATCGACTCCAACGTCAGCAGCTGCGCCATCACGTCGTTGGCCGACGCGTCGTCGATCTGCACGCCGAGGAAGATGATGCGCTCCTCGAACATCTTGTTGTACGGGTTCATCTCCTTGATGCCGTACGACGTGCGCTCGACGAACGAGGGCAGGATGTAGCGGTTGGTTACCTCGCGGAAACCAGGCGCCATGCTCAGGTCGGTCATCTGGTTCTCCTCAGTCCCGGGTCCCGGCGCCGGCCGGCACCTGCCGCGCCCCGGACACCACGTGGTCGATGAAGCCGTAGTCACGCGCCTCCGCGGAGGTGAACCAGCGGTCGCGGTCGGAGTCGGCCTCGATCTGGTCTTGCGGCTGGCCGGTGTGGAAGGCGACGCGCTCCTGGAACATGCGCTTGGTGTAGAGCATCTGCTCGGCCTGGATCGCGATGTCGGAGGCGGTGCCCCCGATGCCGCCCGACGGCTGGTGCATCATGATCCGGGCGTGCGGAAGGGCGTAACGCTTGCCCTTGGTCCCCGCGCACAGGAGCAGCTGGCCCATGGAGGCCGCGAGCCCCATGGCGACGGTCACCACGTCGTTGCCGACGAACTGCATGGTGTCGTAGATGGCCATGCCGGCGGTGACCGAGCCGCCCGGCGAGTTGATCCAGAGGTTGATCTCGCGGTCCGGATCCTCCGCGGCGAGCAGCAGCAGCTGGGCACAGATTCGGTTGGCGACCTGGTCGTTCACCTCGCTGCCAAGCAGGATGATGCGCTCCTTGAGCAGCCGGCTGAAGACCGAATCGTCGAGGTTGAGGCTGGTCGGGTCGGCACCTCGCGCGACCGGCGTCGCTGGGATATGCAGGTCGGTCATGGCAGCCCTTCGGGAGAGTCCTTAGATACGCCGACACTAACCGCTGCAACGCAGGCCAGCTTCCGCCTGGGCGCATTGTTCGCTCTCAGCGCACCGGTCGGCAGTACCCATAAAGGCCTGTCGCACCGCCCGCAGACGGTGCGACAGGGAAAACCGTCGTCAGCCTTCGTCGGCCAGCTGCGCCGCCTCTTCGGCGGGGCCGCGCAGGTCGTCCAGCGACAGCTGGTTGCCGGCGCTGTCGGTGATCTTCACCCGCTCCATCACCTGGGCCAGCGCCTTGCCCCGGCGGACGTCGCCGAACACCGCCCCGGCCATGCCGGCCCGGATCAGCTGGTCGTAGTACTGCTGCGGGGCCACCCCGGCGCGCTGCGCGCGGCTGACGATCTCCTGGCCGAACTCGTCATCGGAGACCTGGATGTCCTCCGCGTCGGCGAGCGTGTCCAGGACCAGCTGGATGCGTACCCCTTCGACCGCGGCCTCGGCCAGCTCGGTGTCGACCTCCTCCTGGGTCTTGCCCTCGGCCGCCAGGTACTCGTCCATGGAGGCCCCGATGCGCTCCAGCTGACCGTTCATGGCCTCCTTGCGCTCCTCGACCTCCTCGCGCACGACACCCTCCGGCGTCGGCACGTCGGCGGCCTCGACCAGCGCCTTGAGCGCCTTGTCACGGGCCTCATAGAGCTGCTCGACCCGCTTGACCCGGGTGAGCCGCGTGCGCAGGTCGTCGCGCAGCTCGTCCAGCGTGTCGAACTCACTGGCCAGCTGGGCGAAGTCGTCGTCGAGCTCCGGTAGCTGCTTCTCCTTGACGCCCCGCACGGTCACCGAGACCTCGGCATCGCGACCGGCGTAGTCTCCGCCGACCAGCTGGGTGGTGAACGTCTTCGATTCGTTGGCAGACATCCCCACCAGCGCCTCGTCGAGGCCCGGCAGCAGCTGACCGCTGCCCACCTCGTGCGAGACGTTGCTGGCGCTGCCGCCCGGCACCTCTTCGCCGTCGACGTGCGCGGCCAGGTCGACCTGGACGAAGTCGCCGTCGGCGGCCGGGCGCTCGACGGTCTTCAGCGTCGCGAACCGGTCACGCAGGCCCGTGAGCTGCTCGTCGACCTCGTTGTCACCGATCTGGATCTCGTCGACCGTGACCTCGATGTCCTCGAGCTTCGGCAACGTGATCTCGGGGCGGACGTCGACCTCCGCAGTGAACTTCAACGGCGCGCCGTCGGTGAACTCCGTGATCTCAACCTCGGGGCGGCCGATCGTCTTGACCTCGTGCTCGCGCACCGCCGCGAGGAACTGGGACGGGATGACCTCCTGGACCGCCTCGTTGAGCACGGCCCCCCGCCCGACGCGCTGGTCGATCACCGCGGTGGGCACCTTGCCGCGCCGGAACCCGGGAATCGTGACCTGCGCGCCGATCTCGCGGTAGGCCTTCTTCAGGCTCGGTTCGAGCTCGGCGAACGACACCTCGATGGCCAGCCGCACGCGGGTCGGGCTGAGAGTCTCGACGGTGCTCTTCACAGGTACTCCTCGTATGTGACGGGTGGGGCCGCGCGTCGGCGCTCTGCAGGTGCGTCGGCCGCAAAAGAGTCTAGGCGAGCGGGTCCGACCGGCATGCGGTCGGGCTCTCTGATCCGCGCCGCCGGCGGAGTCGCCCGTCGGCGGTGTCGGTCGGGGTGGCGGGATTTGAACCCACGGCCCCTCGCTCCCAAAGCGAGTGCGCTACCAAGCTGCGCCACACCCCGGTGGCGACGAGAAGTGTATGCGGTCCGGTCACGATCCGCCGCCTCGGTATTCCGACCCCGGCAATCCGGCCGGAGAACCCCCGCGCAGGGGGAGCCCCCCATTCGGTACCCTTGAGCCCGCCGCGCTCCTCGCGCGGTCACGCGGGCGTAGCTCAATGGCAGAGCTTCAGTCTTCCAAACTGACGGTGCGGGTTCGATTCCCGTCGCCCGCTCCAAGCGTACTGGCCCAGGTCAGAGCCTATTTGTTCGGACCTGGGCCGTCGTCGTTTTCAAGATTCTTGATCTTCGACTCAATCACCGTCAGCCCACTTGTCGGCCTGCCGCTCGGTTGCGAACGTGCTCGGCGAGGACAGGACGCGGCCTAAGCGCAAGCTGGAATGAGTGAGGGCGGAATGGACAGGCCCTGACGGAGTGCTGTAGCGCCTCGGCACGCGGGTCGGTCCGGTCGGGCGTGGACGCGATCCGCGTGACCTCGACGGCGACCTTTAGCCCACCGGGCGGAAGCTCAGGCAACCCGACCCCTCCGTCCCGCTTCGCTCACGTCCGTTGTGACGGGTTGCCATAGGCAGCCCGGTTTGAGCCCTCTTCTCGGGCGCCGCTAAGCGGTAGCGGTACGTAAAGGCCGAAGCGGAGCGCGCGGACTGCGGCCAGGGTGCGCGTCGGTGCGCCGAGCTTGGCCAGGATGTGTTCGAGATGGGTATTGACCGTGCGTTGCGCGACGACCAGGGCGGCGGCGATCCGGGGATTGGGCCAGCCCTCGACGATCAAGCCGAGGATCTCCAGCTCGCGCCGGGTCAGCCCACGCAGGTCGCCGGGCGGGGACACCAGCACCACCGCGACCATGTCCTGCGGGGAATCGAGTGGGCAGGCCAGCATCGTGATCCGGACGTGGCCGTCCGGGGCGTCCATCGCCGCGTAGGGGCACAGAAACGAGCTGTAGACGCGTCCGGCGGTCAGCCGTTCGGCCGCCGCGTTCAGTACATCCGAGCCCACGTCGAGCAGTGGGTGTGTCGGCAGGCCGGGCAGTGGCAGCGGGTCGCGGGCGCGGGTCAGCACGACCCCGGCCTGGGCGTCGCCGACGATGCCCGCCACCCTGGTGATCGACCGCAGCGGGTCGACGGCGTTCGCGATCATCGGGGCCAGCGTGCCGATCAGGTCGCGGGCCGCCTCGGTGGGATGCCGGTCGGTGTCGGTGTTGAGGCCCAGCACCCCCAGATGCCGGCCGTCCGGGGCGAACAGGCCGACGGCGAGGCCCTCCCGGAATCCGGCCGGCCGCAGGTACTCCGCCCACCCGCGTACCTGTTCGCGGGGGACCGGCAGGTCGCGCACCCGCAGCGGCAAGCGCGCCCGGTTGAGTCCGAGCAGTTCGATCTCCTCGGTGTTGGCCGGGCTGGCGATGTACTCGCGCACGGCCTCGTCGTAGCCACGACTGACAAGGGGCACCTGCCCGCGGCGCTCCCGATCAAGCAGGTAGATCCCGGCGGCCTGGAACGGAACGACCCGGCGCAGCGGACCCAACAGCGCCTCGGCCCGCTGTTGGACATGGCCCGGCCCGGACGCGATCTCCCCGACCTCGATCGCGACATCCAAACCACCCGCCGGCAATTCAGCCACCCGCGCACGCCCTCCACATCCCCGCCGTGGCAGTTGATCGACGAACCGCCCCTGCCACGAACGTAGTGCGGACTCGGCAGACCCGCCGATCGACCAGCACGCCAACGGGCCGATTGCGCCAAGTGTGATCGGGGATGTGCCCCAGGCCATCAGCCGGCCCAGCCCGTGCTCGTTGCTGCCACAACGATGATCCCGCCCAACCCATGCAGGTCCAGCAAACATCCGAACCTCCCTGGACGCAAGGCCAGGAGCATCAGCACAAGAGGCGGATGCCAACACACGGCGCGACCACACCCGCTTCTGTTGTCGTCACGGGCGCTCACCTGCGGTTCGCCGTTGGATACCGGGACTGCCGCCCGAGAACCCCGGCCGCGCCAAAACCAACCCGCTTCGCGGTCGCCTGGCCGTACTGGCGAGCCAGCGCTTGATGTCGTGACGAGTGCGACGAGCGCGAGGATCTCGCCAACTCGAGCACTGACCGTATCGAGCTTATCTACCTAGGGTATTTGGGGGTCGGACCCCCATTTGCCGATCGGCGTCTGTTGGCAGCATGATCGTCGACCCAGGCGCAGCCGGATCGGCACGAGCCGGTGCAACGGCGCCCGCACGTGCTTGTCGCGGCGAGAGCCGGGAATCGACGATGGAGGGGCGAGATTGTTGGATCATAGTGGGCGGTGTCGCCGCAAACGTTCGCGGCGTCCGTTGACGGCGTTGCTGGCGGTGGCCTTGACCTTGGCGTCGGCGGTGGCGTTGGATTCGGCCCCGGGCCAGCGGCGGGCGGCGGCGGCGGAGTCACCGGTGGCTCCAGCGGTGAGACCGGCTGCGGCGGCGATCAGCGCGCCGCGTACAACAGCGGTGGACGTGTCAGCGGCGACCGGTAGGTCGATCAGCGGTCCGATAACGGCGTGGAGCACGGGCACCGGTGCCGATGTCGTGGAGCACGTCGCCGGTACGACCACCGGTGGTGTGCTGTTGGTCTTCTACCGTTCGCGGAACTCCGGCGGTTGGCGGGTGGTGGACGCGTCGGCGGAGGCGGGGCGCACCGTGGCGAGCGGCGCCGCGCTGACGAACTGGACCACCCGTGACGGTCAGTTCACCGTGGAGCATGTCGCCGCGGTTGGTGCCGGTGGCGAGTTGCTGGTGTTCTACTGGTCGCCGCAGAACGGGCGGTGGCGGGTCGCCGATGCGACGGCGGAGTCCGGGCGGCAGGTGGCCGGCGGGCTGACGAGCTGGGTCACCGGTGACGGTGGGTCCACCGTGGAGCACGTCGCCGGGGTGGCGTCGAACGGCCGCCTGGTCGTGTTCTGGTGGTCGCCCGGGGTCGGCGCCTGGCGTGCAGTGGACGCGTCGGCGGAGGCGGGGCGCGCCGCGCTGAGCGGCGCCGCGCTGACGAACTGGACCACCCGTGACGGTCAGTTCACCGTGGAGCACGTCGCCGGGGTTGGCTCCGGTGGCGAGCTCCTGGTGTTCTACTGGTCGCCGCGCAACGGGCGGTGGCGGGTCGCCGATGCGACGGCGGAGTCCGGGCGGCGGGTTACCGGCGGGCTCACGAGCTGGATCACCCGTAACGGTGACTTCACCGTGGAGCACGTCGCCGGGGTGGCGTCCAACGGAAGCATGACCGTGTTCTGGTGGTCCCCGTCGGCCGGCGCCTGGCGTGCAGTGGACGCCACCCGGATCGCCCGTGGACCCGCTGCGGCCGGCGCTACATGGGCACTGCCGCCCTCCGCCGGCCAGACCCGTCCGGAGATGGTGGTATCCCGGTCGGTCGGCTCCGGTCTGTTGCTGCACTGGTGGACCTCGACCCTGGACTGGCAGGTCGCGGATCTGGCCGCCACGACCGGTTCCGTCGTGTCCGGCGACCCGGTGACGTGGCGGGTCCCGACCGGGGCGGCGCAGGAGCGCATCGCCGTGCGCGCCGCCAACGGACACCTGCTGGTGTTCGAGACCGGCGGGCAGGAACGGCAGCTCGTCGAAGCGCTGAGGGCACCGGGCGGCAGCACTGGCGTGAAGTACAAGCGGAATCTGCGCCGCAAGGTGCTCACCATTCTGTGGGATCCGCATAAGCCGGGCATTCCCCGGCCGAGCCGGGCCTCGGTCGAGGCCGCCGTGCTCGGTGCCACGAACAGCGTCCGCGATTACTACCTACAGAACAGCGACGGGCAATTCACCATCGAAAGTGCGGGCGTGCTGGGGTGGTACGACAGCGACCACCCGCCCGCGGACTACTGGCCACCCGACGGCTCGGACGGTCGTGACAGCGGCGCCGAAGCCATCCGCAAGGCGGCGGCAGAGTTCGACTTCGCCAGCTTCGACACCGACGGCGACGGTGACGTGGACGCCGACGAGCTGGGCGTGCTGTTCATCCTGCCGGGCGACAGCGACGGCGGCGGCCTCAACCGGATCGTCGGGGAGGACTACACCAATCGGCAGACCGCCAAGGGCATCACGGTCGACGGCAAGAAGATCACGTGGATCGCGGAGGTGAGCATCGGTGCGCCGCCGGGCCCGGGCATCGTCGCCCACGAGCTGGCGCACCTGCTCGCCGGCCTCGGCGACATGTACTTCACGTTCTTCAACCCGTACGCCGCCGGCGCCTTCTCCCTGATGGACCAGGACGGGGCGGCGCCGCACCTCGACGCGGCCTCGAAGCTGAAGCTCGGCTGGCTGCACCCGCGGCCACTCCTGAGGCCGGGCAGCTACAGCCTGCGGGACGTCGAACGCAACAATGAAGCCTGGGCGCTGATCAATCCTGGTCGCGGCACGAAGGAGTACTTCATCATCGAGAACCGATGGCCGGGCACCTCGTATGACAAGGTCCTGGCCGACAAGGGCCTGGCCATCTGGCACGTCATCGAAGACGAGGCGACCTACCGCAACAATCCGCCACCAGGCGTGTCGAAGCCGAACTGGGACGGCGCCGGCGGGTGGGCGCGCCAGGGGATCCGGCTGATCCGCCCAGTCGTCACCCCGCCGTTCAACAACAGCCGGTCACTCTGGGACCAGTCAGATCCGGAGGCCGCGTCCGACCTGGTCCTGCGTTGGGCGGACGGCACGCCGAGCGGCTTCGTGCTGCGCGGCATCTCGGCCGCCGGACCGACGATGCAGGCGACTGTCGACGTACCTGCCCTGTAGACACAACGCCCGGTTCGCGGGTGGGCCGCGCGGCGCCTGAGCCACGCGGCCCACTCGCGCGATCGCGGTCCGCCGGCGGGCATCGTCTTTCGATGAAGCGCCAGCGGGCGTGGACATAGTGGACCTTGGTCATCGCTTGGTCGTCGCGCTTTCCCGGTCGGCGCACTGCGGGTGCGTAGATGTATTCGCGACGCTACTCAGGGGATATCCGGAACAGATCGCTTCCGGAATACTGGCCGGGAGCCCAAAAGGGCGATCCACAACCGCGTTTTCGGGAGGCGGGCCGTGTACGAGACCGAAATCGTCGAGGTGGAACTGCCGGACGGCGAGATCGTGCTGGCGGAGGTGGAGGTCGCGGACGGCGACGTGTCGGCGTTGGACCGGTTCAAGCTCGACGAGATCGGGCCGGCTGCCGCCCGCATCGGCGTGTCGGTCAAGGACGGTGTGCTTCGGTCGCTGCCGCGCAAGCCGGACCGGTTGGGCATATCGTTCGGGCTCAAACTGGCTGTCAAGTCCGGGAAGCTGGCCAGCGTTCTCGCTGAGGCATCGACCGAGGCGTCCGTCACGATCACGATGGAATGGGATCGGGAGTCCGGAGACTAGTGTGGTCGCGAGCACCGGAACGAACCCGATCCTCTACATAGAGGAGTTCGGACGACTGCCGTTGCGGCCTCGCCGACGCGCCGCGCCAAGCTGCGTGCACGTGTACCGCGGCCGCGGCGACCGGCTTCGCTGCCCAGCCGGCGGCTTCACCATGGGCGAACTTTGGTGGTTCGCTCCGCGGCTGGTGTACGAGGTAGACACCTCCCCGCACGCGATGGAGTTCACCTGGGCGCTGACCAACGACCACCTGGGACGGGTCGACGTCGAGATAACGGCACGCTGGAAAACCGCCGACCCGGTGAAAGTCGTCGCCGGTAGGGTGTTCGACGCGGTGGCGACCGCGCGTCCTCGTATCGAGGAGCGCCTCGGCGAGGGGATGCGCGGCGTTGAGTGGGGGTCGTACCGGCAGCTCGCCGACGCGTTGGCGCGGGCCACCCCGGACGCACTCGACCTGCCGGAAGGGCTGCGCGTCGACCGGATCCGAGCCACCATACCGCCGTTCGAGTACCTCGACGATTTGACGGAAGGTTGACGGTGGCGATCGACCTCGCGGTTGTGTGGCTGTACGACCACCTCAGCTGGCTGCCCGACGACATCCGGATCGTGCTCGTGATACCGCTGGTCGTGTTCGCTCTCTACCTTGTTGGGGCGTGGACGGTCCGGCGGATCATTCCATCGTTGGGGCCGAGTGGCGTGCTGCCGGTGGTCGAGACCGCGGTGGCTGTGCTCGGGGTGACGCTGCTGGCGCTGCAGGCCGTCGCCGCGGCGCCGTTCCGCGTGGTCCACCGGGCGCCGCCGCTCCCGTTATTCGTCTGGGGCGACGTCGTAATGACCGTGACCGTCGGCACGCTGCGGCGACTGCGCCGTATCTTCTCGATGGTCGCCCGGCTGCGCTGGATACGCGGCAGGACCCTACTCGTAGCGGTCCTCGCGGTCATGCTCTGGTGGAACCATACGTCCTGCGACCCCATGCATTGGCCGGACCGGTGCCAACAGCCGGTCGCGGCGTGGGCCGAGGACGTCGCGAAGCTGTGGCGGCAGACCGTGGACCTGGATCGCGGCCGAGTACCAACGCCGCCTCGATCCGCAACCGCAGCGGCAGATCCGGGTTCACCGCGCAAGCGGTCAGGAAGGGAATCGCGACGCGCCGGGTGCCGCGCCGCATGAGCACGTTCATCGCGCAACGACGTTCGGTCGTGCTGGCGAGGTCGTTGTGAATGATCCCGCGCATGATCGACTCAGCCACCGTGCGGTCTCGTCGGTGCCAGTACAGCCAGCGGTGAACCACCCGGCACTCCGCTGACGCGTTGACGTCGTCAGCTAGCTCCTCGAATGCAAGCTGCGCGAGGTTCGGCCGCTCGTCGGAGACCAGCGTCCACGCGATCCGGGCTCGTTGCCCCCAGGAGAGCGTCCGGTCGTGCATCACGGTCGAGACGGCGGCGCGGGTGGCGCTCGCGTCGAACGCGCCGGCCACGGCGAGCGCGGTGCCGACCCTCGCGACGAAGTCCGACCACGGATCCTCTCGCAGTTCCCGCGCCGCCGCGCCAGGGCGTAACCAGACCTGGCCGGGCTCCGCGTCCACGCGTTCGTGCCAGCCGGATTTCGTATCCGCGTGGACCCTCACCTCCTCCGGGACGAACGCCCAGACCTCGTCGATCGGGCGTGAGCGCTCGGCGAATGGCCGGCTGCCGTCCGCCATCCGGCGGATCTGTGCGAACACCGCCTCACCTATATCGCCCACGCTCATCAACGCTTTGATCGCCTGTACCCGGGCAATGTCGGAACGGCTCGTCTCGACGGTCTGGGCAAGGTGCTGGATCGCGTGTCCCCGTTCGGACGGATCACCTACCTCGGCAATCCCCTGCAACGCGAGTAGCCGGTCGCTGTTCCGTACTCGCGCCTGGTACGCCAGGCGAATGAGAACGTCCATGCCGCTGGCCCGGCCGGCCGGCGTCCCTTCCGTGATCAATACCTTCGCCGCCTCGATGCGCTTCGCCATGATCTGCCGACGATCGCGGGCGACCCGGACAAGCAGTGTGCTATCCCCCGCGCGCTGCAGCACGGCTCGCAGGGCGTAGCTGATCGCGGGCAGGCTGGCGTCAGTGACGTTGCGGGCCCTGCGTACCGCTTGAAGCGTAATCTCCACGAACGCGTCAACCCGCCCACTCGAAAGCCCGGCGCCGTCCTCCAGGATGGCGGCGAGCTGCGGCAACCGGGGAAACCGCTGGTCCTGACCCGGCGCAGCGAGCGCCTCGATGACCGGCATCGGGTCGTTGCCCGCGGTCGCCCACCGGTCCAGCGCGAACATCGCAGCGCTGTCGGCACCCTTGGAACCCACCGTGTCGATCCAGGCGTCCTTGTCGAAACGCTCGGCCGCCGGCCCAGCCGCCAGGTACTCCGCGATGCTCTGGTGGGTGAACTCCAGGCTGTCCCCGCGGTTCACCAGCAGCCCGGTGCTTAGCAGCAGCTCGCGGATGTGGTCGTCGGTCACTCCCATCGGCACTTCGCGGCCGCGCTGCCGGATCCACTCTTGGGCGACCTGCACGCTCGGCTGCCGGTCCGCTCCCAAACGCTGGTCGGCCAGGTAGGTCACGCAGTCGAGTCGTTCGTCGAACAGGAACTCGCCGAACTCCTCGGCCCGGCGCCCGTACGGCGCGAGCTGGTCGCGTATCTTCACCCTGGTGTCCAGATGCACCCGCCGCCGGTGCAGCAGCCCGTCGACGAAGCTCTGGTACAGGCCGGTGCGGCCGACCGGTAGCGGTGAGTCCGGGTTGCGCTGGTATACGTCGGCCGCGATCGTGCACAGCAGAGGCACTGACACCAGCCCCATCAGGTGACTTCGGTCGATACTGGCCAGGAAACCGGCGGCGTGTTCGTCGGCGCGTTCCGGGGTACGCAGGTGGAACCACCGGTCGGCGAACTTCGCCACTGCCGGCGGGTCGAACGGGCGCAAGTTGTACTCGCCGAGTCGTTCCACCCCCAGTACGCCGATGAGGCTGGAACGGAGCCGCTCCAACTCCTTCTCCACCAGGTGCCGGCTGGTTACCACGAACCGCGCCTGTGATCCGTACTCGCTCACCCGTTCGGACAGGATTCCGATCAGCTCCGCACGCTTCTGCCGTTCGAGCACCTCGTCCAGACCATCGATCAGGATCAGCCAATCGACGTTCGGCATTGGGGCCTGTTCGAACGTGTTGCGGGTCAGCGGCGCGTGCTGGTACCCGCTCAGCTCCGCGTTGACGGCGTCGGCGATCAACTGGGACCAAGCGGTACGGGTCAGGAGCCGGGTGGCCGGGCACCGGATCGCGATCGCCGGCCCGAACGGCGGCTCCTCGCCGTCCGTGGCCGGCTCCGGTCGCATCCACCACGCAACAGACTCCGCCACGAGATGCTGGAGGAGCGTCGACTTGCCACCGCCGGGATCGCCGACGACCAGCGCGTTTCGGTGGCGCGCCAGCATCTCGTACGGCGAGATCGCGGTCCGCTCCGCCGATCCGCTCGACCGGGCCGCCTTGCTGCTCTTCACTTCGGCGCTCTGCTCCACGTATACCGTCGACAGCGGCACGTCGCCCTCGACCACCTGGTAGGGCAAATCCTCGGAGATTCTCCGCTGCGCCCTGAGCATGCTGTGCAGTGGATGGGTAGGGTCCGGCCGGATCAGCCTTGGCCGCTGGGGTGCGTGCCGACCCAGTATCCGCGAGTGCTGGTCCTGCACCTTGCGCACGTCCAACCCGTCGATGAACCAGGCGGCCGCTTGCTCGCGTCGGTAGTGCTTCATCACGCCGCAGACGTAGCCGGTCTCTGGGTCGATCACCGGCGCGCCACTCATCCCCCGCACGATGCCCCGGGCTTGTACCTTGATGTAGGGGCCGCTGGTTCCGATGACGGTCAGCGGCACGATGTCCAGCACGGCGTCCGGCTCGGGCGTCTCCCGGTTGAAGCCGTGCACCTGGAGCTCGATGCCTTCACCCTGGCCGGGCCTCAGGTGCAGGGACAGTACCTCCGCGCTGGGGGTGTCAATGCCCTGCTCGACGCCGATGAATCCGAGATCCGGGAACGGAAAGTCACGGCCGGTGGGGAGGCGGGGCACCCGAGCCAGGATTCGCCCGGTCAGGTGTCGGCCGGTGCCGTAGATCTCCACAGTGCCGGACGGACCGGGCAGAACGTGCGCGCATGTCACGATGATGTGCCGGGCGACGAAGAATCCGGTGCCCACCCGGTTGGCGGCTTTCAGCTGTACCGTCGCCTGGCGTACGAGGTCGACCGCGGTGGTTGCCGTGGCTGCCATGCCTTGATTCATACCGGACTTTGGAAATCGCGGATACGGGTGTCGACGTTCCCAACTCTGCCCGGCGGCTCCGCGATGTCGCCGAGCTCGGACAGGTACTCGCGCCTGTCCTCCGAGATGCCCGCCGGGATCGCTCTGCCCAATCAGTCCACGCAACAGCGCCGATCGTTCCCTTGCAGCCGAGGAAATCTGAGCGCCGCTCACGTATGGCCCCACTCGATTAGATCGCGCCGTGCGCGCTCGTCCAGAGAACAGCCCTGCAGTCGGTTCATTTCGCCAAACGGCTGGTCGTAAGGAGGACGACAGTGTCGACCGGTTCGTCTGGTCGGCTCCCGTGCCCGCTGCGAGCGGTTGAGTCTCTTCACGGTGGTGCACGACAAGGTTATGTTCATCGGCAGCGCCCCGTTGCTGGCGCGCAAGCGGTAGAAAACCAATGAATTAGGCGTACATGCGGGTCTGACTCGGCGGCACCCACGCGGCCACCGCCGATGTCCCGATATTTGCAGTGCCGAACGCACTGCTTGAGAGGGACGACTCCAAACGGGAAGCCGCCTGTCTGTTGGCGAAGATCCCGGTCGACGGGTGAAACAGCCTGATGAAAGCCGGCGCTTGAACAAATAGCACGCCCGCACGTAGCACCTTTACCAAAGGGCACCTGCACGACCTGCAGGAATGTAGCCAACCGGGAACCGAACCGATTCCACCGCCAATCCCGCTGCACCGAAGCCATGGGCCGTCAATGCATTGGGCGCCGCGTAGCAAGACCGGCGCCGAGACCATTGATGGCCGGCGGGCCGCGCCTGGCCAGGAGAGTTATGGCGACTGCAGTCAAGCCCAAGCCGCCGCCGCCGAACGGCGCCGTGCACTCCCTCACCGTCGGTTCCACGGTCACCGGACACCGCCGCGGCGACGCGCGGTTCTGGTCGGTGCGCAACCAGCTGCTCGCCCCCATCCTGGTCGCCATGCTGGGCCTGGGTGTGCTGGGCAGCGTCCAAACTGTCGAGGCGATCGGGAACGCCCGCGATGCCCACCGCGCACGGGTCGTTGCCACGACCGCAACGGTGACGGTACGGCTGACCCACGAACTCGAACGGGAGATGGCCGAGACGGTCGCGCTGCGCCAGCGTGGCGGCCACGCGGGCGAACAGTTGGTCGTCGCCCAGCGGGGACGCAGTAACCAGGCGCTCATGCGCTACCGGCAGGCCATGGTGGCGGCAGCCCGCGACGCACCCGCGCTGAACGGCCGGCTTCGCGCCGCCGACGCGCAGCTGGACCTGCTGGCAGATGCCCGGTCACAGGGCGACTCGGGCGGAAGATCCGACCAGGTGTTCCATGACATCGTCGACGCATTGCTCGCTGTCGCGGACGCGCTGCCCTCACAGTTGCGCGACCAGGATCTGGCGTCCGCCGCCCGTGCGGTAGCCGCGCTCGCCGCCGTCGAGCATTATCACGCGCTGGAGCGCGACCTGTTGCGCACCATCTTCGCCCGAGGCTCCGTCCAGGGCGGCGAACGGATCGAGCTGGCCAAGCTGGACGCCGCCCGGCAGCAGCGCGAAGCCGAGTTTGCAAGGGTCGCGACCCCATCGGCGCGCAAACGCTACGACAGCACGGTTGCCGGTCCGGACATACAGAAGGCGGCTCAGCTACGCGAAACGGTCTTCGCGAGCGACGCCGCCGCGGTGAAGGCCGACGCGGACGGCTGGTACGTGGTGCAGAGCAGCACGGTCCGGAAGGTGAACCTGGTGGGGCTCAGCTTGTCGGACGAACTGGACCGCCTGGCAGCAAATGTTTCCGCCTCCGCCACCCGCCGTGCCTGGCTGACCGCCCTCGGCACCGCCGGTATCGGCCTGGTCGCGCTGATCACCGCGCTGCTGCTGGCTGTGTGGACGAGCCGGCGGCTGAACCGGCTGCGCGTCGCCGCGCTCACGGTCGCCCAGCACGAGCTTCCCCACACCATCCGCAAGGTGCTCGCTGGCGAGTCTCCGGACCGAACAGTCGGTCGCGGCTCGTCGGCCGCGGAGACCACCCGCCACGTCGCGGCGAGCGATGACGAGGTCGGTCAGCTCGCCGACGCGTTCTCCTCGGTGCACCGCGCGGCGCTTCGACTGGCCGGTGACCAGGCCGAGCTGCATATTGACGTGGCGCGAATGGCGGAGATCTTCGCCCGCAGGATCCGTACCCTCGTCACCCGCCAGCTGCGCCTGCTCGACGAGTTCGAGCGGGAAGAGACCGATCCGGAGGCCTTGTCGCGCCTCTTCGCACTCGACCACCTCGCCGCGCGCCTTCGCCGCAACGGGGAGAACCTGCTGGTGCTCGCGGGCGGGGAGCCTAACCGCGAAGTCACGGCCGCGTACCCGCTTGCCGCCATCGTCAAGGCGTCGGCGTCGGAGATCGAGGACTTTCATCGGGTCGAGACGCAGGGGATGGACGTGGCGGTCGTCGGACCCGTGGTCGGTGACCTGGTACACCTACTCGCTGAGCTGCTGGAGAACGCCGCGGCGTTCTCCCCGCCGACCGCCGCGGTACGGGTGGATGCCCGGCAGACCGTCGACGGCGTCCTGCTACGCGTACACGACAGCGGGATCGGCCTGGCCGAGGCGCGGTTGGCCGAGGTGAACGCGCGGCTCGCGCGGCGGACGCCGACGCTGTCCAGCGCCGCGGCCGGCACGATGGGGCTATATGTGGTGGCACACCTGGCTGCCCGGCACGGGATCAAGGTCCAGCTGCACGCCACCGCCGCGGGCACGGTTGCGTATGTACTGCTACCGCTGTCCATCATCGCTCCCATGACAGCGGTCACGCCGGCGCGCGGTCCGCTGCCGCGGCCGGCAGCCGTCGCACCCGTCCAGGCGGGGATGGGCGAACGGGGTCGCCTGGTCCCGAACGCGCAGCCGACCGTCTGGTTTCGCCCCCAACCCTGCACGGCCGGTGAGAAACCCAACCACGCGAACCCGCCGGCGGTTGGCTTCTCCCCGGTGGGCGGCGGCGCGGTGGGCGACACCCTGATGTCCGGCGGCGCGGGGGGCGGCACCCTGATGTCCGGCGGCGCGGGGGGCGGCACCCTGATGTCCGGCCCCGCCGTGGACGGCAACGGATCGCTGCCCCGGCGCAGCCCGGGTGCCCAGATGGCCGGCGATACCGAGGGCCCGCCCGCCCCCGTATGGGCTGCCCCACCCGACCCGGAAGCGGTCCGGGCGCGGCTGTCCGCACTTGCGGAAGGCGTCTCGGCCGCGCTGCGCGGCAGCAACCAACCCGCCACCATGACGAAGGACCGATGACGTAATGCAGCAGCAACAGCAGGATGCCGGCCTGGACTGGTTGCTGGCCAGCTTCGCCCGTCAGGTACCGGACGTGGCCCACGCCGTGGCTGTGTCCGAGGACGGGTTACGCCTGGCCTCCTCCGGTGACCTCTCGATCGACATGGCCGACCAGCTCTCCGCGGTGATCAGTGGGCTGGGAAGCCTGTGCGCGGGCACGGCGCGGCTGATGTCGGCCGGCTCCGTACGCCAGACCATCGTCGACATGGACGGCGGCGTGATGCTGGTGATGGTCGTCGGGGACCGGGCGCTCGTCGGCGTGCTCGCCGCAGCCGGCTGTGACCTGGGCCAGATCGGATACGAGACCGCGATGCTGGTACACCGGGTCGCGGATGCTCTGGAGCCGGTTTCGCGCGGGCAGGAGCTCACATGACGAGGCGCGCACGGGGGCGGGCGGGATCGACGGTGCCCGGGTCGGCTCTGGTGCTCGGGCTGGCCCTGGTACTCGGACTGGCCGGCTGCACACATGCTGCGGCGGCTCCGCGCCGATGGCACGACGGGCGGCTGTTCGTCGCCACCGGCAATACGACGGGCGTGTACTACCAGTTCGGCGGCGGCTACGCCGACCTCGTCAGCCGGCACCTGGCCGGCTACGAGGCGCGGGCCGAGCCCACCGGCGCGTCCGGCGACAACGTCACCCGAGTCGTCACCGGGGACATGGATGTTGCCCTCTGCAACGGTGACACGGCGGCGGACGCGGCCGCCGGGCACGGGGTCTACAACGGCAAACCGCAGCCCATCCGCGCGCTGGCCCGGCTGTATCGCAACAACGTGCAGGTCGTGGCACGAGCCGACGTGAAGATCCGCACGGTGGCCGACATGAAAGGCAAGCGGGTGTCCACCGGTTCGTTGAACTCGGGCACCGACGTCGTGGCCGGCCGGATTCTCGAGGCCGCGGGGCTCAATCCGGACGACGATATCCAGCGGCTGCGGCTGTCGCTGCCCGACACCGTGACCGGGATGCGGGCCGGCACGGTGGACGCACTGTTCTTTACTGGTGGCCTACCCACCCCGGGCCTCACGGACCTGCTCGACAGCGCGACGGGAAAGTTCGTGATGCTGCCCATCGCAGACCTGGTCGGTGCGCTGACCGTGAAGTACGGGCAGGTGTATGCGGCGGCCGGCATTCCGAAAACCGTCTACCAGACCGCCACTGACATCCAGACGATCGTGGTGCCCACCATGCTCGTAGTTTCGGCCGACATGCCGGACGAGCTCGCCTACAAGCTGACGAAGCTGTTGTTCGACCATCAGGCCGAGTTGGCGAAGGTGCACCCCGAAGGCGGCAAGTTCGACCGCGCCAACGGACCGAAGACTGAACCGGTGCCACTGCACCCCGGTGCCCAGCGTTACTACGATGGCCGGTAACCGCTGGAAGGCTCATCACGTAGCTCGGCTGGCGGATAGACGACGGACGACAGGCACGCGACGCGGTACCTTCCCTCCGGGAGGTGCCGTCATGACGGGACGCATCCGGGGCTCGATCGTGGTCGTGCTGTTGGCCATCGTGACAACCGTGTCGCTGTCGCCCGCACCCGCCCGGGCAGCCGTGCTGCCGCCCGGGGACTACCGCGCCGACGGGCCGGCAGCATGCGTCGACGCCACGATCACCCAGATGCGGCAGCGCTTCGAGCCGCTCGGCCGCGCCTGCCACCACAACGCCGTCTTCGCACTGGCCTACCTGCGCACCACGCAGACGTACAAATGGGCCCGCGACCAGGCCGGCTTCTTCACCGACCCGGCCTGGGTCAACCACGAGGACGCGGTCTTCGCCGCCTACTACTTCGCCGCCTACGACGACTGGGCCGCAGGTCGACGCGCGGCGGTGCCGGAGGCGTGGCTCATCACACTGGACGCCGCCCGCGACCGCCGGGTGACCGGCGTCGGCGACGTCATGCTGGGCATGAACGCCCACATCAACCGCGACCTACCGTTCGTGCTGGCCTCCATCGGGCTGACCCGCCCCGACGGGACCAGCCGCAAACTCGATCACGACAAGGTGAACGACTTCCTGCGGCTGGTCATCGACCCGCTGCTGGCGGAGGAGGCGGCCCGCTTCGACCCGTTCTCGTTCTTCAACATCGGCTCCAGCGTGATGTTCTCGGTGCTCGTGCAATGGCGGGAGCAGGCGTGGCAGAACGCGGAGCGGCTGGTGGCCGCGCCTGATGACACGACCCGCGCCGCGGTCGCCGCCGAGATCGAGAGCGCCGCGGCGAGCCAGGCCCGCTCACTGCGGACTCTCAACTCCTACCTGCCGCCGTTGACGACGACCTGGCCACGGGACTTCTACTGCGCGGGCCACCACATGACGGCGCCGCCGCAGCCCTATCCGTTCGGCACGCCGAGCGCCTACTGACCGTGCCGGCACGCCTGCGACATCTCCCTACACCGATGGTTCGGGTAACCCTGTCACGTCCACATTGGCGTATCGTCCCATTGTGGCGGCGAGTCCACAGAAAAGTGGGTCCGGCAATGTCGGCTCACCCGGGTCCGAACCGGACGTTCGGTCAGACCTGCCCGACCCGGCCGGCCACGACGAGCGCGTAGAGGATCAGCCCGAGGGTCCGATCCGGGTGGCGATGCTCGACAGCACCGACGACTCGGCGTTGGCCACGACTCCCGACCACGCGCTCAGCGCCACAGCGGCGCAGCAGTTGGCCGCGCAGTTCGAGGAGGAGAAGCCGGGGCGCGTCCTGACGGGCAAGGTCGCACTGCTGGTCAACGTCGTCGCGGTCGTGGTCGGGGTGCTCGTGCTGTGGCAACTCTTCACACCGCTCGCGCAGGGCAGCCAGTACTATCTGATCATCTTCCTCGGCGGCGTCCTGCCCCTCGTGTTCCTCTCCCATTCCGCGGATCTGCGCCTGCCGGCGCGGCGCCGGCCTGAGGGACCGCGCACCGACCGCCCCACCGTCGCGGACTGGATCCTGGCCGCCCTGGCACTGGTGGTCTGCCTCTACCCGGTGCTGCCGCTGCCACTTGCCGGCGGCGGTGGCGGATACGACGACTTCCTCAACCGGCAAGGACTGCTCGACCCGGTCGACGTGGCGATGGGCACCGTGCTGCTGCTGCTCATCCTGGAGGCCTGCCGGCGCACGACCGGCTGGGTGCTACCGCTGGTCTGCGTGCTCTTCCTCGCCTACTCCTACTACGGCGGATACCTGCCGCAGGGTTGGGCGGTGGCGCACGCCGGCCTCGACTTCGACCAGATCATCGACGCGCTCTACAACTCGGGTAGCGGCTTCTACGGCACGCCGCTGGACGTCGCCGCCACATACATCGTGCTGTTCACGATCTACGGCGCGGCGCTCGACCTCTCCGGCGCCGGCGCGTTCTTCGTGGACCTGTCGGTGGCCGCGTTCCGCCGGTCGCGCAGCGCGGCGGGACGCACCGCGGTCGCCTCAGGCTTCCTACTCGGCACGGTCTCCGGATCGGGAGCGGCCACCACGGTCAGCATCGGGGCGGTGACCTGGCCCATTCTGCGCCGGGCCGGCTACCCGGCCGAGCGCGCCGGCGGGATGCTCGCCGCGTCCGGCGTGGGCGCGATCCTCTCGCCACCCACGCTCGGCGCCGCCGCGTTCATCATCGCCGAGTACCTGGACGTGTCGTACCTGAAGGTGCTGGCCTGGGCAACCATCCCCACGGTGCTGTACTACCTGGGCATCCTGCTCGCGGTCGAGATCGATGCCAGGCGCTTCCATGCCCGCCAGGTCCTCATCGAGACGAGTTCATCATGGAGGCTGCTGGCTAGGTTCGGATACCATTTCGGCTCGCTCATCATGATCATCGTGTTTCTGGCGCTCGGGCAGCCGGCGACCCGCGCCGTGGTCTACGCGACGCTGTTCGCGGTCGCGGCGTCCTATCTGGACCGGCGCCACCGGTTCACCCCGCGGCGGCTGTTCGACGCGCTCGCGGCGGGCGTCCGCGGTGTCCTGCCCGTAGCCGCCGTCTGTGCCGCCGCGGGCATCATCACAGCGACCACCACCAAGACCGGCCTGGGTCCGCAGGCGGCGGCCCTACTCGTGGACGCGGCCAGATCGATGGCCGACAACCCCGTCGTGGTGGCGGCGCTGACCGCCGTGTTCGCGGCCATCGCGCTCACGCTCCTCGGGCTCGCCGTGCCCGTCACCGCCTCGTTCATCATCGGCTGGGTGGTGATCGGCCCGGCGCTGATCAGCCTCGGCGTCGGCGCGCCGGCCGCGGCGATGTTCGTCTTCTACTTCGCCGTGCTGTCCGAGGCGACGCCCCCGACGGCGCTCGCGGCGGTCGCCGCCGCGGCTATCACCGGCGGCCGCGTCATCCCGACCATGTGGCAGACCCTGCGGTACGCATTGCCGGCGTACCTTGTTCCCCTCGCGTTCGTGCTGGCGCCGGCCGGCGACGGCCTTCTCGGTCGGGGTGGGGTCGGGCAGGTCGTGTTCGCCCTCCTGGCGGCCGCGCTCGGAGTGTCGGCGCTCGCGGTCGCGGCCGGCGGCTGGCTGCCGGGCGTCGGACCGGCCAGCGTGCCGGGTCGGGTACTGGCCGCCGTGGCCGGCCTGGTCCTGCTCTGGCTCGATCCGGTGGCCACCGCCGCAGGCGCCGTCCTGGCGGCCGCGGCCGTCGTGGCCTGTCTGATCGGCCGCCGGACCACCGTCGCGGATGACAGCCCATCGGTCGCGATTGACAGCCCATCGAAGGAGGAGTCGAAGTGAGGTCCACTACCGGACGGGCCGTTGCCGGCGCCACCGTGCTGGCCATAGCCGTAGCAAGCGCCGCCGCCTGCGGCGGCCGCCGCAGCGATACGTCGACCGACAAAGGAGCGGCCGCGATCAGTTGCACGGTCGACAAGGAGACCCGCATCAGCATCGCCACCGGCAACACCACCGGGGTCTACTACGCCCTGGGCAACGCGTACGCCCTGCAGATCAAGGCCAACACCGCGGACAAGGTGCAGGCCACGGCGGCCGAGACCGGCGCCTCGGTGCAGAACATCCAGCAGCTCGTGGCCGGCGACTACCAGGTGGCGTTCTCGCTGTTCGACACGGCGACCGACGCGGTGCAGGGTAAGGGCTCCTTCGAGGGCAAGAAGCAGCCGGTGCAGGCCCTCGCCCGCCTCTACGACAACTACACCCACGTCGTCGTGCGTTCCGGGGCAGGCATCAACTCGGTGGCTGACATGAAAGGCAAGCGCATCTCCACCGGCTCACCCAAGTCGGGGACCGAAGTGATCGCCCAGCGGCTGTTGAAGGCCGCCGGCATCGACCCCGACAAGGACATCACTCCGCAACGGCTGGACCTGACGAAGACCGTCGACGGGATGAAGGACGGCAGCATCGACGGGTTCGTGTGGTCGGGTGGGCTGCCGACTCCCGGCGTGACAGACCTTTTCACGACCGTCGGTGACAAGGCGAAGTTCATTGACGTCACCCCACTGCTGCCCAAGATGCGCGAGTCCAACGAGGCCTACCAGCAGGGCGCCATTCCGGCGGCGACCTACAAGACGGGCGCCGACACTCCCACGATCGTCGTGCCCAACGTGCTGCTGGTGAAGGACGACCTGGACGCCAACCTGGCGTGCGTGCTGACCAAGACCCTTTTCGACAAGCGCGACGAGCTGTTGAAGGCCAATGCGGCGGCGAAGGGCATCAGCCTCGACACCGGCCGCAAGACCGATCCGGTCCCGCTGCACCGGGGTGCGGTCGCAGCGCTGGACAAGCTCGGCGCCAAGTAGCCGCCCGCCTCGCCTCGCCGGCCCAGACATTGGCCCTCCTACCTGTGTTCTGGACGCCAGAACACAGGTAGGAGGGCCAATGTCCTGCGCCTCACGACCTTGCCGTCCACCCACACCTTCACGGTCTCGTCGGAGACAGTCAGGAAGGTGTGGGCACCGGTGAACTGCGGCTGCACGAAGCCGGTCAGCCTCGGCGTCCATGGCGCGCGCCCTACCCACGACGGCGCCCGCCAACCGTCACCGCTGTTGGAACAGCCAGTTGTAGAGGTCGATGACCCAGGGCGTCTGCTGGAGGTAGGCCACACCGACGGCGACCAGGAACAGGCCCGTGATGGCGTGCGCGCCCTTGCCGGTGCGGCGCGTGCGGCCCAGCCGCTGCACCAGGATCACCCGCCCGACCAGGCGCGTGACGACGAAGATGCCGGCAGCCACGACGAGTACGCCGATGAACGCCAGCAACGGTGACGCGAGCTGGCCGCGGACCGACGCGGCCCAGATGCCCCAGCAGATGAACGCGAAGAACGCCCCGATGCCGGACAGCTCCCAGCCCTTGCGCCATATCCCGAGCGCTTCGCGTGGCCGTTCGCGCTGCTCGACCGGCTCATCGGCGCGCATGATCGAGTCGGTGGGGTCGATCCGCTTCGGCGGGGGCACACTGGCACGGCCGCGGATCTGCGGCGGCACCGGCCCGTTCTGCCTGGACGCCGCCGGCGACGTCGGCGCGGCGACCTGCGGATTCTCCCCGGTCGGACCGCCCAGACCGGCCGGCTCCAGCCGGGTGGCGGGAGTCTGCGGTCGGGTGGCCGGTGGCCCGGTGCCGTTGACCGCCGCCGGGCCGCGGCCACCGCCGGCGCCGTTGCCCAGGACCGCCGGGGCGGGTGCGGCGGCGCGGGTGTTCAGGTCATCGGGGGTACCGACAGCGGCGCGCAGCTCGACCAGCTCCCGTTCGAGCTTCTCGATCCGCTGGAACGCCTCCGTCTCAGTGCCCGCGACGGGCGGCCGCGGGCGGGCCCGGCCGACCACGCGCAGCGTCTCCGGCTCGCCCCAGTCCACGCCGACGTCCGGGGTGCCGCTGCGGCGCACCAGGTCGGCGAGCTGCTCGAGCCATTCGGGCAGGTTGCGGGTCAGCGGCCGGTCGCCGGGCCGGTCGGCGAGCGGTTGGTGCAGGTGGTCGCGCAGCGCGGGCAGGCGTTCGAGCATCGGGTGGCGGCGCAGGATCGACCAGGGCGGTGGCGGCTCCTCCCCACCCGAGGACTGGCGGCCGGGCTCGCGCGGGTAGGGTGATCTCCTCGGGTCGCCAGTAGCGCGCGCCGGTGAAGTCGATCAGCCGGACCTCGCCGGTGGCCAGGACCATGACGTTGGACGGCTTGACGTCCATGTGCAGGACCGGCGTGGCGCCGGTCTCCTGCGGATGGTGCAGGGCGCGCAGGACGGTCGCGAGCGTGCTCAGCGTGGTCACGGCGTTGAGCCGGCGGGCGCCGGCGGCGAGGCCCGCCCGCTCGGCCACGTATTCCCGGAGGTTGACCCCGTGCAGGTAGTCGTACACCTGGTACGGCACCGCGTCGCCGGCCGCCGGCGGATGGCCGGGGCGGTGCGGCGGCGGGCCGTAGAATCCGTCGGCGCGGCGGCAGATGGCCGGCACGCCCCGGTTGTTGAGGTCCATGAGGGCGGCGTCGCCCTTGTCCCAGGAGCGCAGCTCGTCGACCAGCGGCCGGCGCGGGTCGATCCGGAAGACCTTCACGGTCAGCGGCGCCGACGTCACCCCGCCGCACAGGCGGACGGCCCGGTAGACGTCGGCCTGGCCGCCCGAGCCGAGGTGCGCGACGAGGCGGTAACGCTGGTGCGTCTCCGGCAGCGGACTCGCCGGACCGCACACCAGATCCAGCAACCTCGTGGCGCTCGCAGTCATCCAACCTCCCGGTAAGCGAATCCCAGCGTAACCGCCCCGCAAATAGGTCGCGGTGGGCGCACGCCGGGAGTACACAGGGTGGCGTGACCACGGATCCGTACCACCTGCGCACGCTCGAGACCGTCGACGAGTGGTCGATCGTGTCGACGATCCTGTCCGACGCGTTCGGCGACGACATGGGCGCCGAGGACGACGAGCGGGAGCGGCTGGTGTTCGAGCCCGCCCGCGACCACGTCATCGAGCACACCGAGGACGGGGGCGTCGCCAACGCGGCCGCCTACAGCCGGGAGCTGACCGTGCCGGGCGGCACGGTGCCCGCCGCGCACGTCTCCCTCGTCGGCGTCCGCCAGACGCACCGCAGGCGCGGCCTGCTGACCCGGCTCATGCTGCACCAACTTGGTGCGGTGCGCTCCGCCGGCCAGGAGCCGGTGGCCGTGCTGTGGGCCAGCGAGGGCCGCATCTACCAGCGGTTCGGCTACGGGTTGGCGGCCGGCCGCCAGGTGTACGAGATCAAGAATCGGGAGGTGCGGCTGGCCCGGTCGGTGACGCCCGAGGTGGGCCGCGTGCGCGACACGCCGCCCGAGCAGGCCCGCAAAGAGCTGCAACAGGTGTACGAGCGGGTGCGCCCGACCCGGCCCGGGTGGTCCAGTCGCGACGAGAACTGGTGGAGCAACCGCCTGCTCGACCCCAAGGCGAGCCGCCCGTCGGGGCACACCGCGATGCGGGCGCTGCTGTTCCACGGCCCGGAGGGCGTCGACGGGTACGCACTGTGGCGGCGCAAGAGCGGCAGCGACGCGTTCGGCCCGGACGACGAGGTGAGCGTCGGCGAGGCGGTGGCCGCGACCCCGGAGGCCTACACGGCGCTGTGGCAGTTCCTGTTCTCGATCGACCTGAGCCGGACCATCCGGTTCCGGATGGCCGCCGTGGACGAGCCGCTGCGCTACCTGGTGGACGAGCCCCGGGCGCTGCGCGCCACCCACACCGACTCCCTCTGGCTGCGGATCGTCGACCTGCCCGCGGCGCTGACCGCCCGGCGCTACGCGGCACCCGTCGACCTCGTCGTCGAGGTGACCGACGGGCTGTTGCCGGACAACGCCGGGCGCTGGCGGCTGACCGCCGACGGCAGCGGCGCGACCTGCACCAGGACGGCCGACTCTCCCGATCTCACCGGCGACACCACCGACCTGGGCGCGGCCTACCTCGGCGGCACCCCGCTGGGCGCCCTCGCCGGGTCCGGCCGGGTGCGGGAGCTGACCCCGGGCGCGCTTGCCGTGGCGGCGGCCGCGTTCACCTGGCACCAGGCGCCGTCCGCGATAGAGGTCTTCTGAGGGCGGGCGGCGTATGGTCGCCTCGTGGGTACGGAGCAACGACGGCGCCGGATGCGCCGGTCTTCCCGGGCAGAGGAGCCGATCCAGGCGGAGGAGGCTCCCCGGGCGCCGACGCCGTCCGACCTCGCCGAGCGGGGCGGCACGTTCGCGATGACCGCCGCGGTGCACGACCCCGTCGAGCCGGCCGCCGTAGAGCCAGCTGCCGTCAAGCCGGTCGCCGTCAAGCCGGTCGCCGTAGAGCCGGCTGCCGTCGAGCCGGCTGCCGTCGAAAACGGTTTCGAGCGCGCTGACGTGCCCGAGACTGCCGACCGCGCCGCCGACGACGCGCACACCGAGCGCGGCCTTCGGGGCCTGGTCGGCGGCGGCTCGTCACAGGTCAGCGTCCGCGCCGCGCTGCGGGCACGGGACGCGGCGCGGCCGACGGAGGCCGACCTCGCCGCGGCTGAGGCGGAGCTGCCGATCGTGCGGCGCGGCTGGGTGCCCAGGGAGGACCTGCCGCCCCGCGGCCCGCGCCGCTGACGGGTGCTACGGCAGGGGCGGCAGCTCGTGGGTCTTCTCGTACTCGGCAACCTGGCTAATGCGCCGGAGGTGCCGGTCCCCCTGTGAGAACGGCGTCGTGAGGAACGTCGTCACGATGGCGGTCGCCTCGTCGAGGGTGTGCATGCGGGCGCCGACTGCGACCACGTTGGCGTCGTTGTGCTCGCGCGCCAGACGCGCGGTCTCCAGGCTCCAGGCCAGCGCCGCCCGGACCCCGGACACCTTGTTGGCCGCGATCTGCTCGCCGTTGCCGGAGCCGCCGATCACCACGCCGAGACTGCCCGGGTCGGCGACCACGCGGGCACCGGTGTGCAGGCAGTACGCCGGATAGTCGTCGTCGGGGTCGAAGGTGGTCGGCCCTACGTCGACCACCTCGTAGCCCTGGGCACCCAGCTGGCTGGCCAGGTGCACCTTCAGTTCGTAACCCGCGTGGTCGGCACCGAGGTAGACGCGCATGCCGCAAGTCTTTCAGGTGCCCGCCTCACCACACGACGAGACCCGCGCACGAGCCGAATACCAGCAGGGTGCCGAGCACCAGGCAACCGGCGATCGCGAGGTACACCGGCGTAGTGGTGACGGCCGGAGCCGTGGTGACACCGCCCCTGGCCACGCGGGACGCGCTGCGCGACTGGCGGCTCGCGAGCCACCCCCGCACCATCCGGCGCCGGTCGAACAGCAGCGCCGCGGCCGCGTAGAGCCCCAGGCCGACGGCGAACACCACCAGCGCGATGAAGAACCGCATCCCCCACTACCCCCAGGTCCGCGTCAGGTGAGCGGCCCTGGGTATATCACGGCTCAGCCCTCCGCCGCGAGATCCGCGACGACCAATCCGGCCCGGGCCTTCGGGGTGAACCAGGTGCTCTTGCGCGGCATCTTCTGGCGGGCGAGATTAACCGCGACGAACTCCGCCACGGTCACCGGGGCGATCAGGACGGCCAGCTCCGCGCGGCCCTCGTCGACCTCGCGCCGCAGCCAGTCGGCCGGATAGTCGCCGCCGACGTAGGTGATCCGCTTGTCGCCCGGGTCGAGGCCGAGGGCGTCACCCAGCACGTACCGCTCGACAAGCGCGTGGTCGAGGTTGTCGACCGCGCTGTTGGGATCAGATGTGGGCAAGGTCACCGACCAGGCGCCGTCGCGCGTGTACAGGACGACGGCGCCGCCCGTGGACGGTGCTTCCGGCGTACCCCCGAGGGGTGTGACGGTGGCCCCCGCGGCGGTGAGCTGCGCGATCAGCTCAGCCGGCGTGGACGTCAGGTCGCTGACCAGCCGGTTGTAGGGCTGAATCGTCACCGACCCGGGCGTGGTGACGACGGCGAGGAAGCGCGGCAGGCCCGCGGTCTGCGCCGCGAGGCTGCGGTGGTTGCCGTCGGCGACGACCAGCTCACCGCCGCCGGCCAGGTCGAGCAGCCGGTCGCGGGTCGCCCCGGCCGGGACGGGCCAGATCTCGTGCACCCGGCCGGCCGCGTCGGTGTCGGTCGCGGCCGGCGCCCCGGCGGCGTCCGTCGCGGCCGCGAGCGCCGCGTGCAGCTCCTCGCCGCGGGCGGTCTGCAGCAGGAGTACGGGTGACAGCAGGTGACCGAGGGCCTGGGCGAGGGCGACCCGCTCCCGGACCTTCTCGAGGAACACGTCCTCGTTGCGGATCACCAGACCGGGCTCATCGGCGCTGGTCGAGATCTGGGCGGTCTCGACCATGCTCCACAGCCCGTAGGCGCGGGCGCCGTCGGGCGCGGTGATCCGGTAGAGGACGGCGACGTCGCCGCTTGCGGCGTAATGGCCATCGGTCTTCGCAGCGGCCAGCCGGGTCACGGCGTCGGGCAGGCAGTCGCGGAACGGCCGTCCCACGCTCTCCGGCGCCCGGTGCGGCATCTCGACCGCGAGCGCGCTGGATGGGTTGGCGGCGATGATCGCGGTGATCTCGGCGTCGTCGGCGAACTCGTCGTAGTTCTGCGCCGCGGTGCTCCCGTCGGTGGAGAGCCAGGCCCGGGCGATCGGGTGGGCGATCGTCATGGTTTGTGACGTTAGCCCGTCGAACCCGGTTGCTGCCCGGCACCCGGCGCCGGTCCAGAAGCTAGGACCGACGCCCGGGCCGATCAGCCGACAAAGGCTTCGGCGGAGACCACGACCGGCGGTGCGAGCAGCGCCGCCACGTCGGCGGGCAGGTCACCGCGCCAGTCGCCCTCGACGACCGACCAGCACGCGGCCGGGCGGCTGTCCTCGACGTCCTCGATCTCGGTTAACTCCGCGTCCACGCTGGTCGACACCGATCCTCCTCATACGGGTCAAGCTTCCGTCGAGAAGTAACTATGAGTGACATCCGCGCGTGATGCACGCCACGAGAAAATTTTCGGACAGTTTTATCGGTCGGCGGTCACCGGCCGTCGCCCGGCGTCACGCCGAGTGGCGTTCACTCGAACGAGGGAGCCTCGTCGCGGGTGCGCTTGAGTTCGTAGAAACCGGGAGTGCCGGCGACGAGCAGCACGCCGTCCCAGAGCCGGCCGGCCGCCTCGCCCTTCGGGGCCGGGGTGATGACCGGGCCGAAGAAGGCGAGCTGGGTGCCGTCGGGACCGGGGACGTGGATGACCGGCGTGCCGACCTCGTAGCCGACCGGGTCCATGCCGGCCTTGTGGCTGGCGCGCAGGGTCTCGTCGTACTCGGTGGAGTCGGCGGCGTCGGCCAGCTCGGTCGGCAGGCCGGCGTCGATGAGAGCGGCCTCGTACAGCGCCCGGCCGGTCTCCTCCTTGCCCAGGTGGATGCGGGTCCCGAGCGCCGTGTAGAGGGGGCGCAGCACCTCGTTCCCGTACTTCTGCTCGGCTGCGATCGCGATCCGCACCGGGCCCCAGGCCGTCTTGAGCATCTCCCGGTACCCCTCCGGCAGGCCCTCCTTGTCCTCGTTGAGCACGGCCAGGCTCATGACGTGGAACCGGATGTCGACCGGACGGACCTTCTCCACCTCCAGCAGCCAGCGGCTGGTGATCCAGGCCCAGGGGCACCTTGGGTCGAACCACATGTCGGCGATGACGCGCTCGGTCACGGCAACTCCTCGGGTCAGTTCCGCATGATGATGCACTCCTTACCGAGCCTTACTCTCCGCGTGTTCACGAACCATGCTGGCGTAACGTGACCTGCGCCACTCGTGGCTGCGTCGCGAGACGTGAAAGGATTGCTTCTGGCCGTCATCGCGGATGGCCGGGGCAGCCATGTCCGCCCGCGCACAGATGGAGACGAAGAACGTGGCCGGAGTTCGAAACCTCAAGCAGGTGGAGGCGGCTGAGCGGGCTCGCCTGCTCGACGTCTCGGCGTACGACATCAGTCTGGACCTGACCGACGCCGGTAGCGGGCCGCAGGGCGAAGCCGCGCGGGCCGGTTCCGGCGCAGGCACCGGCTACCCCGGTGAACACACCTTCCACTCCGTCACCGAGGTCCGCTTCAGCTGCCGCGAGCCCGGCGCGAGCACCTTCATCGAGATCGCCGCCGGATCGCTGCGCGGCGCGACGCTCAACGGCACGCCGCTGGACGTCTCGGGCTGGTCCGCCGAGGGCGGGCTGGTCATCCCCGACCTGGCCGCGGAGAACGTCCTGGTCGTCGACGCCGACTGCCTGTACTCGTCGAGCGGCCAGGGCCTGCACCGCTCCGTCGACCCCGTCGACAAGGAGGTCTACCTCTACAGCCAGTTCGAGACGGCCGACGCGCAGCGCGTCTTCGCCTGCTTCGACCAGCCCGACCTCAAGTCGGTCTTCACCTGGCACGTCACCGCGCCCGGGCACTGGCGGGTCATCTCCAACATGCCGGTCGAGCGCACCGAGAAGGGGGCCGGCGGCGCGACGATCACGCACTTCCAGAAGTCGGTGCCGATGAGCACCTACATCACCGCGATCTGCGCCGGGCCATACCACGAGGTGCGTGACAGCCACGACGGCATCGACCTCGGCGTCTACTGCCGCGCCTCGATGGCGCGCTACCTCGACGCCGATGACATCCTGCTCGTGACCAAGCAGGGCTTCGACTTCTTCCATCGCGAGTTCGCGATGCGCTACCCGCTGCCGAAGTACGACCAGGTGTTCACCCCGGACTTCAACGCCGGCGCCATGGAGAACTTCGGCTGCGTCGTGCACGCCGAGCAGTACTACATCTTCCGCAACCAGGTCACCGACCACGAGTACGAGCAGCGGGCCAACACGATCCTGCACGAGATGGCCCACATGTGGTTCGGCGACCTGGTCACCATGCGCTGGTGGGACGACCTCTGGCTGAACGAGTCGTTCGCCGAGTGGGCCAGCCACTGGTGCAACAGCGCCGCCACCCGCTTCACCGACGCGTGGACGACCTTCCTGTCCGTGCGCAAGAACTGGGGGTACCGGCAGGACCAACTCTCCTCCACGCACCCGGTGTACTGCGAGATCCCGGACGTGGACGCGGTCGAGGTCAACTTCGACGGCATCACGTACGCCAAGGGCGCGAGCGTGATCAAGCAGCTCGTCGCGTACGTGGGGATCGAGCCGTTCCTGGCCGGCCTGCGCGCGTACTTCACCAGGCACGCGTGGGGCAACGCCACCTTCGACGACCTCTTGTCGGCCCTGGAGGCGGCCTCCGGCCGGGAGCTGCGCAAGTTTGCCGCGCAGTGGCTGGAGACCTCCCAGGTCAATACGCTGCGGCCGCGCGTCGAGCTGGCCGAGGACGGCACGTACGCGTCGGTGACGGTACTGCAGACCGCCCCGGAGAAGTACCCGACGCTGCGGACCCACCGCATCGGTATCGGCCTGTACGACCTGACCGACGCCGGCAGGTTGGTCCGCCGCGAGCACATCGAGGTCGACGTCGACAGCGACAGGTCCGGGCCGCAAGGCGAAGCTTCGGGGGCCGGACTTGTCGTAGGGGAGACGCCGGTGCCGTCGCTGACCGGGCTGCCCGCCGCGGACGTGCTGCTGCTCAACGACGACGACCTCACCTACGCCAAGCTGCGCCTCGACGAGCGGTCGCTGGCGACGCTCGTCGACCACATCGGCGGCTTCGACAGCCCCCTCGCCCGGGCGCTCACCTGGGCCGCCGCCTGGGACATGCTGCGCGACGGCGAGTTGGCCGCCCGCGACTACGTCCGGCTGGTGACCCGCGGCCTGCCGGCCGAAAACGACATCGTGCTGGTCCAGAGCACGCTCGCGCAGGCCCGTTCGGCGCTGGTCTTCTACGCCGACCCGGCGTGGGCGCCGGAGGGCTGGCGGCAGTTGGCCGGCGCCGCCCGGCAGGCGCTCGCCGGCGCCGAGCCGGGCAGCGGCTTCCAGCTCGCGTGGGCCCGCGCGTTCTCGGCCGCGGCCCGCGAGCAGGACGACCTGGCGGTGGTGGCCGGCTGGCTGCGCGGCGAGGGTGTGCCGGACGGCCTGCGCATCGAGTCCGACCTGCAGTGGGGGCTGCTGCAGTCGCTGGTGGCCAACGGCGCGGCCGGCCCCGACGAGATCGAGGCGGAGCTGGACGCCGACCGCACCGCGAGCGGCGAGCGCCAGGCGGCGCTGGCCCGTGCGCTCGTCGCGACGCCAGAGGCCAAGGCCGAAACGTGGCGGCGGCTTGTCGAGGACCGGCACCTGCCCAACTGGTTGCAGCGCTCGCTGCTGCAGGGCTTCCAGCACCCGGCCCAGATCGAGCTGACCGCGCCGTATGCGGCGAAGTACTTCCAGGTCGTCGACGAGATCTGGGCGACGCT